>UMEX01044456.1_pt1 | contig 106029 bp, 67 predicted proteins | sample 1964871 | NCBI WGS metagenome assembly UMEX01 (sample SAMEA4836032, study PRJEB28245) | human gut metagenome | biome: gut microbiome; material: fecal sample | place: Denmark | collected 2008
AATAATTATCAATCATGTTGCGGAATTAAGGTATTATTAATATTGTTAATTGAGGTCCAACTATTCATCTAATTTTCTAATGTGTACATTACCACAGCCAAATCTTCTTGCTCTGATGCTGGGCGTAAATATGAGTTCTTAGTATCGACAGAAACTTCACCATCTATAATATACTCCCAAGCAATTAGCTTGTTATCATACATTAGAATAGGATTATTACTTTTATTTATCAACAGACCATCCTCCAAAACTTGATTAGAAACTGTACTAAGCTTACAATTTCTCACTAGAGATTTATAGATATATATCATGCAATAATCATCCTTTTGTTTATATATTGTTTGAATCCTGGGAGGAGAATATTGGAGTAATTCTTGTGGAGATAGTTGTTTTTGATCTTTCATTAGTCTTTTGATTGTTTTTTTTGAATCATAATCTAAAACAAATAAATCTTTCACCTGTCCATCTTCTATTTGATGAACAATATCACTTCCAACAGCTATATACAACAATTCATTTCCTATATGATGAAACACCAATTCATCTGCCATAAAAAGTTGTGGCATATTTTTCTCTACAAGTATTTGCTTTATTTTACCATCCGGAACATTCAGCACATTTAGACTTCTGTCTTGATCAGAATAAAGATAGACTTCACCATCATGCACAGCAATGCGTTCAAAATAGTTGTCGAGTTTAATTATAGAATCAAGATTAAAATCTAGATCTGTAATCATTATCATGGGTGGATAACATAATAAATTGATTCTCTTATTCTCTCTATCAATATCGAAATCATAAATAGACAAATATTCTTCAGGACCTTGTCCATGCTTATTCAAGGTTCCAACATGTGTTCCGAGTTCATTAAAAGAATAGATTGAATTAGTCTTTTTATCTAAAATGAAGCACAGGGAATCCATAAAATTCATTTTAGACACTTCACCTACAATAAAATCTTCTTTCATTTCCAATGGCAGGACTAATGCCGAATCAACAATAGAATTGAAATACAGTTCAGAATCGCTACCAATAAACACAGGATCATATTCCTGTTTATTTTGGCAAAAACAAACGAATAGTATGCTTATAATAGAAATAATAAATAGTTTCATTCCTTTTAATATCAAAAGAAGTTTACCTAATATTCTATACAATCTTAAAGATAGAAAATTCTTATGTTAATAACAATTTCAGGTCGGGCTATACTGTAGATGACTGCAGTTTGCATAGTGTTTTCTGCATTATTGCATCGAAAAGCTAATAGAAGCGCTGTATGTATCTATATTAAAACACAGCAGCTATCTTCTTTATGTTATAACTTTTCGAGCAAACTATTATTTTTGTGTGCCACCTGTATGTTATAATCGGTTTGCATCCGTACAAGCAAATCGGCATTAATATTCAAAGCTGCCTCCAGTAACAAAGCAAACTCAATAGTGATCGGACGCTTTGCATTTAACGCCTCATTTAAGGCAGAATAAGACAGACCAAACTTCTTAGCAAAGTCTTTTTGTTTTATTCCTCTGCATTCCAATTCTTCCTTAACCAATTCTCCCGGATGATAGGGTCGGAATGATTGCAAATTGTTCGCTGTTGTACTCATTGTTACTATTTATTACGGTTTGTATGTTGCAAAGATAACATAAAAAACATGTTCTAAGTAACTGCTCGCAATTAATTAGGGGTACTTATAAACAAACATCCGAAGACAGCACATCAAATCTACAATGAACCATCTTCAGATGTATGTATAAAGAAGTTGTATTAAAAAGAACGATTTCAGAACATTACGTCCAATTTGTTTTGTTCCTGTTTTCCATATTGCTTCAACATCACTTCAACGCCACCTTTCAGCAATTCCGGTTCTGCTTCTACAGAAACGATCTTTTCTTCGCCCGGCATTAAAGTAATATAATTGTCGGACATGATGACAGGAAGTACACGCTCTTGAGTGGCTTTATTAACCAGTCGTAAACGATTAGTCACACTTACAGTGTTGGAGTTGTTTTTCAGTTGCAACATCATCTTGCCTTCATTCAGCATTGACTTATCTACTAATTTGCACGACACTTCCGTCTCCGGCAATGTGTTCAGCAAAGTATAATCAAGATCGGTCACACCGTTTCTCCAATAGAAGTTTTCAGAAATCAAGTTACCTTTTGCATCTTTCAATTCCAGACGGATGAAATGGAGCGGAGTCAGTTCTTCTACATTCTTCGGTTTCTTGCCGTATACTTCAAATTCATACAGTGAATATCCGAATTCCGTTGCACGGCTGATTCCCGACATCTTGACGTAGCGTGCACTCACCGGAGACAATTTAATCTCATCTGTTGCACCCTGTCCGTTCTTATTAGTATAAACAGTCTTCCACTTTTTCGCATCGTTGGATACTTGCAGTTCGTACTCTTTGGCACGTGCTGTCTCCCACTTCAGGACTACCTTTTCGATCTTTTCTTTCTTACCGAGGTCTACATAAATCCATTGAGAATCGTTCGCATCACTTTCCCAACGACTTCCGGCTCCACCGTCGACAACGCAAGAAGCAGGACGAGAGGATGTGGCAGAAGAAGCCACCGCACTCTTACCGAAAGCAAGGTTGAACGGATTGAAGTTAAGCGTGAAAGCCTCAGCGATATTGCTTGCCGGCACATCGATCTGCTTCGTTTGACCGTAGGCTGCCATCTCTTTTCCATTCAGATTGTAGATCGTTGCACGGGCAGTTGCTCCTTTCAGGTCTTCGGTAGTAGTATTTACAGCTTTGATACTGTTGTTGGATGAATTCCACTGAATGTGCAAATGTTCGCAGGCTTTCTTTGCTCCCCAGTAGGCTCCGGTGGGATCATAGTAATAGTCATACGTCTGCCATACGAACGATGGATAGGCAGGATGGCTCATCCAGATCAAGATTCCGGCGGCATCATTCCACATTTTATCGTTCCATGCTTCGTACATGCCTTTCATTACTTCAATATTCAGCAATTGTGCTTTTTCGCAGAATTCTTCCAGATTGGACGATTCTCCGAACTGGGTATTTACTGATTTTTTATAATTGATAGGATTGGCATTGGAAGCCTCTTTTCCGAAGAAGTGCTTATTCCAAACGTTATCATCGTCATTCTTCAGTTGATCGTCGGTAGGAAGCGGCCACCACGATTCTTTCGGGATGAACTTCGTCACACTCTCGAAAGTAGGGAAAGTGGCGGTACCAATCTCGGAACGCATACCGTAACCATGATCTATTCCGTATGGATAGGCAGGTTTATTGAATGCCAGGTTACTGCCTGAAGTTTCGAAGTGATGTTTGGGAGGCTGGTTTCCCCACCAACCGCTACCGGAGAGTCCGTCCTGATTGGAACAAGATTTATACATCCGGTCGTTATTGTCTTCTTTGGCGATCATTTCGCGCAGGTAATTATCCAGTTCAGGCTTCGGATGTGTCTCGTTTGCACCGCACCAAAGGGCGATGGACGGATGGTTTCTCAAACGTCTCACTTTATCGAGCGCATTGGTTTTGAATGCTTCCGGTTCGGCTACATCATTGTAGGCCACATACAACCAGAAATCATCCCATACCATGATTCCATTCTGATCGCAATAGTCGTAAAACTCATCATCCGTCACACAGCCTGTCCACAGACGTATCATGTTGTAATTCATGTCTTTGTGGAGTTTGATCTTCGTCTCATATTCTTTGCCGTGGCAACGGAGCAAGTACTCGCCCATTCCCCAGTTTCCACCTTTTATATAAACCTTTTGTCCGTTTACGAAGAAGGTCATGACGGGGTAGTTTACCACATTATTGATCATCTTATATTCGTATTTCTTGATGCCGAAGGTCACTTCTTTCTCGTCAGATACTTTTCCATCGATGGAGCAAGTCAGTTTGCAGGTATAGAGATTGGGGTCTCCATATCCGTTGGGCCACCACAATTTAGGGTTATTGATTACCATTTGAGCGAAGTCATTCTTATTGACGGATAGTTGCGCTGTAGAATTGCCTTCTACCTGAATGGTCTTTGAGAAGTTGATATTTCCGGGCTGGATCACACCGGTGAGAACTACCTTTTTGGGAGAAGGAGAAGCGTTCTTGATGTTGGTAGAAACGGATAGTTCCGCTTTCTGTAATGTCGGCAAGTCAGAACGTACCCACGGGTCTTCCATGATGGCATCGCCGGTAATGGAAAGATAAGCGTTTCCGGTGATACCGGCTAAACGTCCGGGAATATAAGGCATCCAGTCCCAACCGGCACCTGCCAGATAACTGGGGCTGCAAGCTACTCCGTATGGATCTTTTGCTTTGCGCGTTTTCTTCTGGTCCGGGTCGGTGATGAGAACGGCAATGGCGTTCTTTCCCGATTTATTCAGTAGAGGTGTTACGTCGAATTTAGAGCGAAGCATGTGTCCGCTTACGTCTCTTGAAGAGGTTTTGGTTCCGGATATCTTTACTCCGTTGAAGTAGAAATCGGCATAGCGGTTGGTATTGTCGAAGTGGAGCCATACGCGATTGCCTTCTTTGTAAGAGGCGGGAAGTTTAAATTCCGTTCGATACCAGAAGGGGCGATTGAAGAAGGTTTCGTCTACTTGATAGATGTTGTCGGCGTAATTGGGATCGGGCACGATGCCTGCCTCAACGTAGGAGGTGAAGATGGCTCCGGGAACGACTCCTTTCACATAATCGGGCATTACGAAGCCGGAGGTGGAGATTTGCTCTCCGGTGATGTTGTTCAAATCGGCTTGGGGTTTTACCTGCCAAGTAATTTGTGGATTCGAGCTATTCAATGACAAGGTAGGTGTCTGGGCTTGTATCCACTGATTGAAAGCGAATACGCCGGACAATAGTAAAAAAAGTCTGAATTTATTCATTATCTAGTAATCTATTTAAGTTTCACAAATTAAGATATTATAGCATCATTACAAGAGACGGAGCCGGTAGTAATCTACTTCAAACTGTTCTTCCCCCACTCCACATTAGGCTTATCACCCATAAATAATTCTAACGTCCCTCCACCTGCTATTTCCGAAAAGTCCAAGTAGCATTTATTGTATTCTTCGCCATTCAACAAAGCTCTCTGTATATATTGATTTTTTGTGTTGTTGTCATGTGCAATCACCGTAAACTTCTTACCGGTATGATACTTCGGATCAAGACGGAACTCTATTTTATCAAATACCGGGCTGGTAATCTCCATCCGTGTATTTCCCGGACAGGAAGGATGAATGCCGGAAGCCGTCAATACATACCATGCAGACATCTGCCCCACATCTTCATTGCCTACTATTCCTTCTACTTTATTGAAATATGCATTCTTGCAAATATAGCGCGTCCACTTCTGCGTATGCCAAGGCACACCCAGTTGATTGAAAAGGAAAGGTACGAAATGCACCGGCTCATTGGCATGATTGTAGTAATTATTCCACAACAGATTGGATGGTGTCTTATCAAACATATTAGTGAGGTTGGCTATTACTTTCTCATTTCCTCCCATCAATTCCACCATTCCCGACACATCATGAGGCACAAACCATCCCTGTTGATATGCATTGGACTCAATGCAGCCATACCACTCTTTCGTCAATGCATCTTCGGGCCAAGGCACCCACGATCCGTCAGCATTACGCGGACGGAACCAGCCTTTCTCTTTATCGAAGATATTGTGATAAGCTTGTCCCTTTTCATAGAAACGTGCTGCATCTTCTTCTTTGCCTAATGCTTTCGCCAATTGAGCCACACACCAGTCTGTATATGCATATTCCAGCGTAAGAGAGATACTCAATGTTTCGGGAGAATAACCCAACAAATCATTGCCAAAATTACGCGATGTGTTGACAGCATATTGATAAGCCTTCTCCACATCGAAAGTACGTATGCCTTTCAGATATGCATCTGCCAGCACAGACAATGCCGGATTGCCTATCATACAACTGGAATAAGAATTCAATATTTCCCAACGCTCATAATACTCGCGTCCACTCTCATCCGCCATACTGATCAATGAATTCAATTGATCGCTCACCAATCGCGGATTGATGATTGTCTGCAAAGGGAACTGACTACGAAATACATCCCAGCCACTGAAGATAGTTCGTTTCGTAAATGTACCGTCGCTTGTATGTACTTGCTTGTCACCTCCCACATAACGTCCGTCTACATCCGTATAAATGCGCGGATCGATCATGGTGTGATACAGTGCTGTATAGAATACGGTTTTATCATCCTTCGTTCCGCCGGATACTTGCACACGACTCAGTTCTTTGTTCCACGAATCGCTTGCCTCCTGTTTCACTTGATCAAAGTCTTTCGAAGCTATCTCCTGCTTAAAGTTCTTCGCAGCACCGTCCATATCGACAAAAGAGATACCGACTTTCATCTCCACTTCTTCTCCTTCTTTGGTAGGAAACTCGGTGAAGAATCCCACATGTTTACCTTCCAGTTCTTTCTTATCAGTGATCACCGGAGCTTGTGATACTCGCGTCAGATAAGGGACACTTACCACTTCGTCACGTTTCCGGGTCCAATTATCCGGAATATCGGCACTCCAGAATCCGTAATTGCTCAGAGGCTTATTAAATTGTGCATAGAAATAAACGGTATAATCGGCATTTCCTTCGCCATTTCCCCATCCGCCACCGTCGGGAGTACACTTCATCCAGCCTTGGATGGTGTGGTCGTCTACTACTTTCACGTATTGAGAGGTAGAGGTCCCCCCCACTCTTCGTGCCAGATCGATCTGTATGCGTGATTGTTCGTTGGAGGGGAAAGTAAACCGTAATATTCCGCAATGAGGCGTTGCGCTGCTTTCTGCCTTAATCTTATAATCGGTCAGTTCTACGGAGTAATATCCTGCTTTAGCGGTTTCCGTAGCTTTTTTATAGGCAGAACGATATCCTTTAATACTGCCGTCTTCTTTTCCTGCTATTTTCTGTAACTCACCCGTAGTAGGCATCACCAGAAAGTTTCCCAACTCACCAAACCAACCTACTCCGCTCATTTGCGTAAAGGCAAATCCTTCGATGGTCTTATGTTCATCACTATAACCGGAACCGTTATCTCCACCCGTTATCGTGTTAGGGCTTACTTGCACCATGCCGTATGGAGTGGTTGCCCCGGGAAAAGTCTTACCCAATCCATGATAGACACCGGCAGCACCCACACTGGTACTGGCACCAATAAACGGATTGACATATTCAGCGGGGGGCAAATCTGCTGTTACTACATCGGTTGACGAACAGGCTGTCATCCACAATAAAGAACAAGCTAATAAAAGAGTAGCAGTAGTCTTATACATAACAAAATTATCAATTAGAGTTCGCTGCACAAACTACGGTTGCAACTTGCCGAACTCACGTTATTATTCGGATTTTATTTCAATCAGTTTAGTACAAAAGTCTTAATGCCGAAACGAGGCATTGAAATAGTCATTTCTGTCTTACCGCCGCGTGTCTTTATTTTCTTTCTTTCGATGCAATTGCCATTCAGATCGACTTCTTCTACACCGGATAAGGGCATATCAAACGTAATTTTACGTTGCGCATTGTTTCCTTCGGCATTGAAGAGTCGCAATAGTATCTTCCCATCCAAAAGTCTGGCGGCACTCACCTGATAGCCGGTATTCTGCAAATCAACAAAAGATTTAGATTCCGGTCGGGCGGTCGATTGATAGAAAGACAACAACGGTTCATTCCAGCAGTCACTGCGAGTGGCAATAGACGCCTTGTCCCACTTACCACGATGCGGAATGATGGCATATTTCATTTTCAGCGGTTGAGTGATTTTATAATTCGGTCCCCAGAGCCCACCGCCGGAGTACTGTGCGGTCAATCCCAACGGCTCATCTTCTCCGTGAGAATAAGACGTAGTGTGATCGGACAGTAAAGCCAGTGCATATTCACCTTTTTGTTCGGCAAGATCCACCCAGTGCAGAATGATATTATGCTTAATCTGATCCCAACTTCCGAAGAAGGTATTATCAAGTTTGCTTTCACAGACATCAAACGGAGCATTCTTAGAAATGTGCGAAGGACCAAAATCAACCGGGAAGAGTACTCTCAGCTTATAGCGGTCGTCACAATAGGATCTGCGATTATCGCGCCAACGGGTTTCTTTATATTCGCCGATGCCTATGTTCTCTTTCCAATTGATGGTAAGATCGAAGTCAATCCGCTTCTCTCCTCGTGAAAGGGTGATGATCTGCGTAAACGGATGCGATGCGATTTCGCCTTCCAGTTTTATTTTTTTCTCATACGCATTGTCACTCAGCACGGTCATTGTTGCAGGTGTCTCCGTAGAAGAGCGGAACTTCCCTTCTTCATAAAAAAATCCTCTTAGCTCGCCTAAAGCATATTTGCCCGTTTGCTGGGCAAACTCTTTGTTTCCTTCTTTCTTAGCAATCAGACTTTTAATAATTCCTCCCTTCGACAAATCAAAAACAAGCTTATACATCTCATTCTCGACTACGTATTCCTTCTCACCTACCTTTTTACTTCCTGAAACCGTTCTTTTACCTGACTTTTTCTTGATATGATACGTGGAATAACCGAAGGGAGGAACTTCTGCTTCAAACAACAATCTTATTTCTTTACCTTCACTTTCTGTTGAACAACCTATTTTCTTATTTTTCCAATCACTAACTTCTATTTCCGAGTCTGCATATTCCTGTGGAAGCTTCACATTTATCAACTCCGCTCTCTTTGTACCCAAGGTATTATAAATGCGTATGTATCCTTCTTGACTGCCAACAGCCACACCGCTCTTATCAAAGCTCTGCATGGATGCTTCGGTAATCCGGTCGGCTAGTGCATTGCTACTATCCGTCCATCGCTTAATGGCATCTGCCCACGTGCCTTGTTTGTTCAACCCATTATAGGGCACAATCCATGAATCGTGATGCTGGGCAAGCATTAATGTACGCCAAGCCTCATCCAAATCAGCCTGCGAACAAGTATAACCATTCGCCAGATGAGCCATCACCGACATCTTTTCCGCCATTACAATCTTATTCTCAGAAGTGCGCACCTCTTGCGCTATTCTCTGCATCACTTGGCTTCCCCACATCAGGTTGACACGCATTTCTTCTTGCGTGAAGTGATAGTCATCATCCGTTTTACCTATTGAAATATTCTCGATATAGTCTTTCCATGTCACATAGATGGAGTTGTTTTTTATGTTCTTCCCACTTCCCAGCCACGGACCGTTTTTCCATCCGGCATCTTGGAAGCACATACCTACCGGATGCTCGATTCCGGCGTCACGGCAGTCTTTCAAATACAAATCTGAATTGCCCCAAGCGGTGGTCTGCCAAGTAGAATTCTCTTCCAGCTTTTCACAAGCATAACGAGGAACGGTCAGTATCGAACTGCCATCCGGACCAATCCAATTGACCAGCTCACCGCCATAAGCATTGCTATATCCACCCCAACAAGTATTGGGACATTTCAGCACAGCATATTTGAAGCCGAACAACTTAAGAATCTGTGGCAAACAGCTTGTGAAACAAGGTTCCTCTACAGAGTAAGTAACAAAACGTACATCGGGGAAATGCTTATTTATTTTATTTATACCATATTGAAACTGTCGTATGATGCTCTCTCCCGAGATATTATAGCAGTAAGGCTGCGCGTAAGTCGGATTGGTAAATTCCACCTGATTACTGTTGACCACCTTTTCCAATTGACGATAGGCGTCCGGTGTCTGCACCTGTACCGTATCCCATGTTTCGGGTTCTATCTCCAGACAGATGCGCCAATCGGGATGCTTCAACAACTGATCTACAATAAATTGAGTTTTCCATTTAACGGGATAATGTCCGTAGATTCCACCATGATATCCGTCGACAAAGTAAGCCTGTTGCGCATGAATATGTGCACAAAATAAAACTGCTAATAATATGATAAAAGATTTATTCATGGTATTTCCAATTTACTTATTTTTGCGTTCTTCCATCTTACGCATTAATTCACCTAATTTCTGCTGAGCAAACTCTGCATCATTCTCAAAAGTCAAACAATTAATAAGTGCCACAAGGTTCTGAGATTCAATAAACTCTTCCCTTAGCTCCTCATTATCAACAACCTCAAAAAGGAACTTTTCCTTTTCCTCAGGGGCAATTCATCTACTAAATACCTATTTATCTTGCTTTCCATTCTTCGTCCTTTTTACAAAAGAACGATTAAATAAGCAAATACCCCTAAAAGAACATTTATAAAAATACTATTTTTTTATGCAACCAGACAAATACTAAGCTTCCTTCTTAATCTTTTAAGCGCTATCCCCATCTGGCATTCCACTGTATTGATAGAAAGACCCAACTGTTCCGAAATTTCTTTGTATTTCAATCCTTCCATACGACTCATCAAAAATATATCGCGACAACGCTTCGGCAAACTATTGATCGCAGACCGAATAAGCATCTCTGCATCATACTCTTCCGTCAAATAACAAGCGTCAAACCGATCAAGAGATTGTAGCTTCAGACTCAGCTCTATTTCAAAACTAGTCCGCATGCATTCCACATATTTTTGCTCAGATATCTTTCGCTTCAGAAAATCAAGCGATCTGTTTTTCACCAATCTGAAGAGATAAGCATTTACGTTTTCAATCTCACCAATATAATCTCTTCTTTCCCAAAGATCAGCAAACACATCTTGAGTAATGTTTTCAGCGTCTTCCTCCAGCATCACAAATTCTTTTGCGAATCGAACCAGCTTCAGATAATAAGTAAGATACATTTCTGAAAAAGTCATAATCGTGTGTTTTTAGATTAGTATTCAGTTACCAAAAATCTTGTGGTGCAAATATAGAGATGAAAAAAGTCTACCTCTTATCGGAAGTAGACTGTAAAGTAGATGTTTTTTAAATTATTTTTATGATAACAATCTATAAATAAGCAATTTAATAAATTACAAAAATAAGATTTTAGTAAACTGTATAGAATCCATTTTAAGACAAAGAAGCAAGCTTTTTCACCTCTTCTTCGAATAAATTGCCATCTAAGATGGACATTCTTTTCACTTTGCTCTTATAGTTATATATGGTCTGAACAGAATAGTGAAGGAAAACAGCAATCTGCCCAACGTCCGTAATCCCCATCCGTATTAATGCAAAGATGCGCAATTCTGTGTTCAACTGGTCTTTCTCCAACTTATAAGTATCTTCCGGTTTCAGCAAGGAGTTGAACTCATCAACAAAGTTAGGATACAATTTGAGGAATGCTTTATCGAAGTTGGCATATAGCCCTTCCAATTCTTTTTCAAAAGGACGGGAAGATGACTTATAGAGTTCATCAATCTGTCCCGTTTTTATTTTCCGGTTCACATTCTTCCTATATTCATCAAGCTTATTAATGTAGACAGCACACTGATTCATGAAATATCCCACATAGCGTTCTTTGATCAAATTGGCTTCATCTAGATTCTTGTTCAGCTCTACCAATTCCTCATTCATGATTTTCAGATTCTTTTTAGCTCGAGAAACGAGCTTGGTCTGTTTATAAGTAAAATATAGAGTGATGGCAAGGGCTACTACAAATAAACTAGTGAGCAGGATGTAGAAGCGAAGGTTCTGCTTTTGCTTTTCGAGCCGAATTAGATAAGTATTCTCTATAATAGGATGAATACGTGCAATCACAGTGTTCTTGAAACGGGAGTTATAGAAGATGGCATCGTTCAGCGCTACCTTTATATAATTATAGGCACGGTCGATATCTCCTTTATGATACAAGTTAACCGCCAACGTCAGCAATGCTTCATTTTCTTTCACTGCCAGTTTTATGTCAGTCATTGCCGCTATTATCAGGTACTTTTCTTCCAAATCAAGATTTCCTACCAGCTTGTATGCTCTCGAAAGTCCCATCGACATCATGGCATAGCCATGCGTATCGGGTTTCTGTTTATCGTAGATTCTATACAATATCTTTAAAGATTCCTCCTTGCTACCATCATCTTGCATTTTAATGGCCTTTTCTTTAGCATATTCATCAGATTTATCGTACAAAATGATCATCACTGTATCCCGATACGCCTCCTTCTTTACCATATATTCATCCGAGAAGCGGGCATCATCAGTATATTTAATAAGATTCTCATAATAGCGAATACGATTCCAACAATACATAGCCTTCAAATAATCGGGTAAGATATCAAGATGGATAGATTTGAAAATATCATTTGCCTGAACAAACAAGCCTGATAAGGAATACACAAATGCTAACTGAAGTTTTCCCTCCAGCAAATATCTTTTATTACCCATTTTCTGAGCTAAAGCAATATTCTCATGAATGTACTGTTCTGCAGAATCGCAGATAAACGTTTCATATTGGTGGAGGATTTCGGAGTTCAGACGGTACATATCGTCTAATGTCTTCTGTTCTTTCTTTTTCGCTTTCAGCTCTTTGATAGTAGCTTCTTTCTTTTCCGTATACACAAGACGCTCAGAAATCACTTTATCTAAAACTTTCAATAGAGAATCATTCTCGTTATTTGCATAAAGATCCAACAAAGAACCCAATAGGATTGTTATAAAGCAAAGTGTGTGTTTCATATCAATGTGTTATATACAATTTGCAAAAAAATGAATTTTCTTTGGGTAATTCGTCAAAAAGAACGTAAATCGTTCTTTTTATTACATCTTTTAACCAAATAAGAACGGATATATACCATAAAAGAAGAAGATTCTCCAGAGTAGCACTGAAATAAAAACGGACTTGAAATAAAGCAAGTTAAAAAATACTTTTTTGTAACCCCGACTTTGCAAAAAACATGAATATTAATCCTATATTTGCAGCCGTTAAAAGAGAAAGATGAAACAAAGCTTAAAATACGGACTATTTCTGGTACTTGCTTTGCTGATCCATGTTGTTTCCAATGAAGCAATGGAAGATAACTGCAGAGTATCCCCCCCGACATATCGCCAGGAGAAGTGCTACGTATCTCAGGATCATCCTGTTCATAATGCTCTTGAACGTCTTCATTATTTCTATTCTACCCAGTCTTGTGATATGAGTCATGCGGATGTTGCACACATCCCTACAGATAAAAGCGTGCAATTGCTGATTACTTATTTCCGTGAATACAAAAGCCAGCAAAACACGTCTCAGACTCATTCACTCCATATTCCCAAGTACTTTTACGATCCTATTACATATTATATATATGGTTTAAGGAAGATCGTCATTTAGACGGTACAATCCATTATCTTATTCGTCAATTCATTACAGTTGGTTTCATCCGGGTGTGGAGAAACTAATTGTTTATTTCTATATAATATTCAATCTAAACAGCTATTGAAATTATGAATTTTACATTTTTAGTTGTTGTTTTACTGACAGCGCTCGCTTTTGTCGGTGTAGTAATAGCCCTTTCACGAGCTATTTCACCACGTTCGTACAATGTACAAAAGTTTGAAGCTTATGAATGTGGTATACCAACGCGTGGTAAATCATGGATGCAGTTCCGTGTAGGTTACTACCTGTTTGCCATCCTGTTCCTGATGTTCGACGTGGAAACAGCTTTTCTGTTCCCTTGGGCAGTAGTTATGCATGACATGGGACCTCAGGGGCTCGTTAGTATTCTCTTCTTCTTTATTATTTTGGTTCTGGGCCTTGCTTATGCCTGGAGGAAAGGAGCTTTGGAATGGAAATAACCAAAAAACCGAAAATAAAATCAATTCCGTATGATGAGTTCATCGACAATGAGTCATTGGAAAAGTTGGTCAAGGAACTTAATGCCGGAGGAGCGAACGTTTTTCTTGGGGTTCTGGACGACCTTGTCAACTGGGGACGCAGCAATTCACTGTGGCCGCTTACTTTCGCAACCAGCTGTTGCGGCATCGAATTCATGGCACTGGGTGCCGCGCGTTATGATATGGCCCGCTTCGGGTTCGAAGTAGCACGTGCCAGTCCGCGCCAAGCTGATATGATCATGGTCTGCGGAACAATCACCAACAAGATGGCACCGGTACTGAAACGTTTGTACGATCAGATGCCCGATCCGAAATATGTAGTTGCCGTAGGCGGATGTGCTGTCAGCGGAGGGCCTTTCAAAAAGTCTTATCATGTGCTGAATGGAGTAGATAAGATTCTTCCGGTCGATGTATATATCCCCGGATGTCCGCCCCGCCCGGAAGCTTTCTATTACGGCATGATGCAACTACAACGCAAAGTGAAAATAGAGAAATTCTTTGGTGGAACGAACAGAAAAGAGAAGAAACCGGAATTTATGAAATGAAGAATGAGGAACGAAGAATTATGCAAGAAATACAATTTATAGTCCCTGCAGCGTTACACGACGAAATGCTGCGCTTGCGAAATGAAAAACAGATGGACTTCCTTGAAAGCCTCACTGGTATGGACTGGGGAGTAGCAGACGAAAAAGACGCACCGGAGAAACTCCGTGGTTTAGGCGTTGTCTACCATCTGGAATCGACTGTTACGGGAGAACGGATAGCACTGAAAACAGCCGTTACCGACCGTGAACGACCGGAAATTCCGTCAGTCAGCGATATATGGAAAATAGCCGACTTCTACGAACGTGAAGTGTTCGACTACTATGGCATTGTTTTCGTAGGGCATCCCGATATGCGCCGCCTTTACTTACGTAATGACTGGGTAGGATACCCCATGCGTAAAGATAATGATCCGGAGAAAGATAATCCGCTTTGTATGGCTAACGAAGAGACGTTCGATACAACACAGGAAATAGAACTTAATCCGGACGGAACGATTAAAAACAGAGAAATGAAACTCTTTGGAGAAGAAGAGTATGTAGTCAACATTGGCCCGCAACACCCTGCAACTCACGGTGTAATGCGCTTCCGCGTTTCTCTTGAAGGTGAAATTATTCGTAAGATCGATGCTAACTGCGGTTATATCCATCGGGGTATCGAGAAAATGAACGAGAGTCTTACATATCCGCAGACATTGGCATTGACTGACCGCCTCGACTATCTGGGCGCACATCAGAACCGTCACGCTTTGTGTATGTGCATCGAGAAAGCTATGGGCATCGAAGTGAGCGACCGTGTCAAATACATTCGTACAATTATGGATGAGCTGCAACGTATCGACTCTCACTTACTGTTCTACTCCGCCCTCGCCATGGACCTTGGAGCACTGACTGCTTTCTTCTACGGATTCCGTGACCGTGAAAAGATTCTCGATATTTTTGAAGAGACTTGCGGCGGACGTCTGATCATGAACTACAATACCATCGGCGGTGTACAGGCCGACCTTCATCCTAACTTCGTCAAGCGGGTAAAAGAATTTATCCCTTATATGAGAGGTATCATTCACGAATACCACGACATATTTACCGGCAACATTATCGCTCAGAGCCGTATGAAGGGCGTCGGAGTGTTAAGCCGTGAAGATGCAATCTCATTCGGTTGCACCGGGGGTACAGGCCGTGCTTCGGGTTGGGCTTGCGATGTACGTAAGCGGATACCGTACGGTGTATATGACAAGGTGGACTTCCAGGAAATTGTTTATACGGAAGGAGACTGTTTCGCCCGTTATCTGGTACGTATGGACGAAATCATGGAGAGCCTGAAGATTATCGAGCAGTTGATAGACAACATTCCCGAAGGCCCGTATCAGGAAAAGATGAAACCGATCATCCGCGTTCCCGAAGGCAGTTATTATGCCGCCGTAGAAGGAAGCCGCGGAGAATTCGGAGTCTTTCTCGAAAGTCAGGGTGACAAGATGCCTTATCGCCTGCACTATCGTGCTACGGGATTGCCACTTGTTGCTGCAATCGACACGATTTGCCGCGGAGTGAAAATTGCCGACTTGATTGCCATCGGAGGAACACTGGACTATGTAGTTCCGGACATCGACCGATAAACAAGAGATAAAAAACAAGTATTAAGTATAAAGTAGTAAGTATTAACCGACTATGCAATATGATATACGCTATACTCCGCATGGAATTAATACTTAATACTTAAAACCTAATAATTAAAATATATATGTTCGACTTTAGTATAGTAACAAACTGGATACATGAGCTGCTGCTCTCCGTTATGCCGGAGGGATGGGCCATCTTTATAGAGTGCATAGCTGTCGGTGTGTGCATCGTTGCACTATATGCTATTCTGGCTATCGTACTGATTTACATGGAACGCAAAGTCTGTGGTTTCTTCCAGTGCCGCCTCGGTCCGAACCGTGTCGGTAAATGGGGTTCTATTCAAGTGATATGCGACGTACTCAAGATGCTGACCAAGGAGATTTTCACTCCGAAGGATGCCGACCGCTTCCTCTACAATCTGGCTCCATTCATGGTGATTATCGCCTCGTTCCTCACTTTCGCTTGTATTCCTTTTAATAAAGGAGCGGAAATTCTGAATTTTAATGTGGGCGTATTCTTCCTGCTGGCTGCTTCCAGCATCGGTGTGGTAGGTATTCTGCTTGCCGGTTGGGGTAGTAACAACAAGTTTTCGCTGATCGGTGCCATGCGAAGCGGCGCACAGATCATCAGTTATGAGTTGTCAGTGGGTATGAGCATCATGACGATGGTCGTACTGATGGGCACCATGCAGTTCTCCGAAATCGTAGAAGGACAGGCTGACGGATGGTTTATCTTCAAAGGACATATTCCTGCCGTTATCGCTTTCATCATCTATCTCATTGCCGGAAATGCAGAATGTAACCGTGGCCCGTTCGACCTTCCCGAAGCGGAAAGTGAATTGACGGCCGGATATCATACGGAATATTCCGGTATGCACTTCGGTTTCTTTTATCTGGCGGAATATCTGAATCTGTTTATCGTAGCCAGCGTGGCCGCTACCATCTTTTTGGGAGGCTGGATGCCATTGCATATCGTCGGTTTGGACGGATTCAACGCTGTTATGGACTATATTCCCGGCTTCATCTGGTTCTTTGCCAAAGCATTCTTCGTTGTGTTCCTCTTAATGTGGATCAAATGGACTTTCCCACGCCTGCGTATCGACCAGATTCTGAATCTGGAATGGAAATATCTGGTTCCAATTTCTATGGTAAACCTATTATTAATGGCATGTTGTGTTGCCTTTGGCTTCCACTTCTAAAATAAGAATTATGGAATATAAAGATCAAAAATATACGTACTTGGGAGGACTGATACATGGTATCAGCACTCTGGCAACGGGTATGAAAACCAGTATCAAGGTATACTTCCGCAAAAAAGTAACCGAACAGTATCCTGAAAACCGGAAAGAGCTGAAAATGTTCGACCGGTTCCGTGGTACACTGGCAATGCCCCACAATGAGAATAACGAACACCGCTGTGTAGCCTGCGGATTGTGTCAGATAGCTTGTCCGAACGATACAATCACCGTAACCAGCGAAACGATCGAGACTGAAGACGGCAAGAAGAAGAAAATCCTGGCAAAATATGAATATGACCTCGGAGCTTGTATGTTCTGCCAACTGTGTGTCAACGCTTGTCCGCATGATGCCATCACGTTCGACCAGAACTTCGAACATGCCGTCTTTGACCGGACGAAGCTTGTCCTGCAACTGAATCATACCGGTAGTAAAGTAATTGAAAAGAAAAAAGAAGTTTAGATATGGGATCAACACTTGAAACAGTAGTATTCTACTTTTTGGCAGCATTTATTATTGCAATGTCCATCATGACGGTGACTACCCAACGTATTGTCCGCTCAGCCACCTATCTGCTCTTCGTGCTCTTCGGCACGGCTGGCATCTATTTCCTGCTGGGTTACACCTTTCTGGGGTCTGTCCAGATTATGGTTTATGCCGGTGGTATCGTCGTCCTTTATGTATTCTCCATCCTGCTGACCAGTGGAGAAGGTGACCGCGCCGAGAAACTGAAACGAAGCAGGTTTCTGGCAGGACTCTTTACGATGGTTGCCGGTTTAGCGATTATCTTGTTTATCACCCTGAAGCATAACTTCCTGCAAACGACCAACCTGGTTCCGCTGGAAATAAACATCCACACCATTGGTAATGCTTTATTAAGCAGTGACAAATATGGTTATATATTGCCTTTCGAAGCAATCAGTATTTTATTGCTGGCTTGTATCATCGGTGGTATCATGATCGCCCGAAAGAGATAAATAAGTAAGTATTAACTATTAAGTATCAGGTATTAGGCTGCGCAATGAACCGCAAGGAATTAATACTTATTACTTAAAACCTAATAATTTCAGATATGATACACATGGAATATTATCTGGTAGTTTCTACCATCATGATGTTTGCAGGAATCTATGGGTTCTTTACCCGCCGTAATACGCTGGCTATCCTGATTTCTGTAGAGTTAATGCTGAACGCCACGGACATCAACTTCGCCGTGTTCAACCGTTTTCTCTTTCCGGGAGGCATGGAAGGCTATTTCTTTGCACTCTTTTCCATCGCCATTTCGGCTGCGGAAACGGCTATAGCTATCGCCATCATGATTAACATTTACCGCAACCTCCGAAGCATTCAAGTCCGCAATCTGGACGATCTGAAGTGGTAGTGCCAAAGCGGCACGACCCAATTTCCATTCGGATGGATATCGTGATAAATATGAACAATAATAAAACAAGTAATTAAAATAAACTGTATGGAACTAACAATTCTAATACTCCTTCTTCCCTTCCTCTCCTTCCTCATTCTGGGAATCGGAGGAAAATGGATGTCTCATCGGACAGCGGGTGCTATCGGTACGCTGATACTGGGAGCAGTAGCAGTACTATCGTACGTTACGGCTTTCCAATATTTCTCCGCCCCTCGTTTGGAAGACGGAACATTTGCCACATTGATACCTTATAATTTTACGTGGCTTCCTTTCACCGAGACTTTACGATTTGATCTGGGCATTCTGCTAGATCCTATATCCGTGATGATGCTGATTGTCATTTCTACCGTGTCACTGATGGTGCATATCTACTCCTTCGGCTACATGAAAGGTGAGACGGGCTTTCAACGTTATTACGCTTTCCTGTCCCTGTTTACGATGTCTATGCTGGGACTGGTTGTTGCCACAAACATTTTCCAGATGTATCTTTTCTGGGAACTGGTGGGTGTCAGTTCTTATCTGCTGATCGGTTTTTACTATACAAAGCCTGCTGCCATTGCCGCTTCCAAGAAAGCGTTCATTGTCACCCGCTTTGCAGACTTAGGCTTCCTTATCGGTATTCTGATTTACGGATACTACGGTGGCACATTCGGCTTCACACCGGATACGGTATCATTGATCAGTGGCGGCGCTTCCATGCTTCCATTGGCTTTGGGACTGATGTTTATCGGTGGCGCCGGAAAGAGTGCCATGTTCCCGTTGCATATCTGGCTGCCCGATGCCATGGAAGGTCCTACTCCTGTCAGTGCCTTGATCCATGCGGCTACGATGGTAGTTGCCGGCGTTTATCTGGTAGCGCGTATGTTCCCGCTTTTCATTGCTTATGCACCGGACACCTTACATATGATTGCCTGGGTAGGTGCTTTCACCGCCTTTTATGCAGCAAGCGTGGCTTGCGTACAATCGGATATCAAACGTGTGCTGGCCTTCTCGACCATTTCACAGATTGGTTTTATGATGGTAGCACTGGGCGTTTGTACTTCTATGGACCCGCACCACGGAGGACTGGGATATATGGCTTCCATGTTCCACCTCTTCACACACGCCATGTTTAAGGCATTACTCTTCTTGGGTGCCGGCAGCATTATCCATGCAGTACATTCCAACGAAATGTCAGCCATGGGAGGACTACGCAAATACATGCCTATTACTCACTGGACATTCCTGATTGCCTGTCTCGCCATTGCCGGTATTCCTCCGTTCTCCGGTTTCTTCTCAAAAGATGAGATTTTGGCTGCCTGCTTCCAATATAGCCCTGCAATGGGTTGGGTGATGACAGTAATCGCCGCAATGACCGCCTTCTATATGTTCCGCCTCTACTACGGCATCTTCTGGGGCAAAGAAAATAAAGAGCTTCATGCTCATCACACCCCGCATGAGAGTCCGTTGGCTATGACTTTTCCGTTGATGTTTCTGGCGGTTGTTACTTGTGGTGCAGGGTTCATTCCTTTCGGACATTTTATCAGTTCGAATGGAGAGTCTTACTCTATTCACCTCGATCTGTCGGTAGCTGTCACAAGCGTTGTAATTGCGATTATTTCTATCGGGATTGCCACATGGATGTATAAGAATGCCAAACAGCCTGTTGCCAATGCACTTGCCAAACGGTTCAATGGATTGTGGACAGCTGCTTATCATCGTTTTTATATTGATGATATATACCAGTTTATTACGCATAAGATCATCTTCCGTTGCATTTCGACTCCTATCGCATGGTTCGACCGTCATGTAGTGGATGGATTCTTTAATTTCCTGGCATGGGCTACGAATACGACAAGCGACGAGATACGTGGTCTTCAAAGCGGTCAGGTACAGCAATACGCATACGTGTTCCTTTGCGGAGCGCTGGCGCTTATCCTGCTGTTAGTTCTATAGCAAGTATTAACTATCAGGTATTAGATATTAAGCTGCGCAACAAGTCGCTGCGAATTAATACTTAAAACTTAATAATTCAATTATGAATTTTTTATCAATCTTCGTACTCATCCCCTTACTGATGCTTGCCGGACTTTGGGCAGCACGGGGAATCAAAGCGATTCGGGGGGTTATGGTTACCGGCGCATCGGCACTTCTGATTGCCTCCGTCGTACTTACCTTTATGTATTTGGGAGAACGCAGTGCCGGCAACACGGCAGAAATGCTATTCCGTGCGGATACACTCTGGTATGCACCGCTTCACATCTCCTACTCGGTAGGCGTTGACGGTATTTCGGTAGCCATGTTGTTATTGTCTGCCGTTATTGTATTCACAGGTACTTTCGCCTCCTGGCGTCTGCAGCCTCTGACAAAAGAATATTTCCTTTGGTTCACGCTGCTGTCTATGGGAGTCTTCGGATTCTTTATATCCATCGACTTATTCACCATGTTCATGTTCTACGAAATCGCGCTGATTCCTATGTACCTGCTGATCGGTGTATGGGGTTCGGGACGTAAAGAATATGCAGCCATGAAGCTGACCCTTATGCTGATGGGCGGTTCCGCTTTCCTGCTGATCGGTATTCTCGGAATCTATTTCGGTTCGGGAGCTACCACCATGAACCTGCTGGAAATAGCACAGCTACATAATATTCCTTTTGCACAGCAATGTATCTGGTTCCCGCTTACCTTCCTCGGGTTCGGTGTGCTGGGTGCTCTTTTCCCGTTCCACACATGGAGTCCCGATGGTCACGCTTCCGCCCCGACAGCTGTATCCATGCTTCACGCCGGAGTACTGATGAAACTGGGAGGTTACGGATGTTTCCGTATCGCCATGTATCTGATGCCGGAAGCCGCTAACGAACTTTCATGGATATTCCTGATACTGACAGGTATCTCCGTTGTTTACGGAGCATTCTCCGCTTGCGTACAGACAGACTTGAAATACATCAACGCTTACTCTTCCGTCTCTCACTGCGGACTGGTACTTTTCGCCATTCTGATGCTGAATCAGACTGCTGCGACAGGAGCCATTCTTCAGATGCTTTCCCACGGATTGATGACAGCCTTGTTCTTTGCCCTGATCGGTATGATTTATGGACGTACACACACACGTGATGTCCGCGAGCTTACCGGATTAATGAAAGTAATGCCGTTCCTCAGCGTATGTTATGTGATTGCCGGTCTTGCCAATCTCGGTTTGCCGGGATTAAGCGGGTTCATTGCCGAAATGACTATCTTCGTAGGTTCTTTCCAGAACAACGACGTATTCCACCGTACACTGACCATCATCGCTTGTTCATCCATCGTGATCACGGCAGTCTATATCCTGCGTCTGGTAGGCAAGATTCTGTACGGTACCTGCACCAACAAACATCATCTCGCGCTGACAGACGCGACCTGGGATGAACGGGTAGCTGTTATCTGCCTCATCGTTTGTGTAGCCGGACTGGGTATGGCTCCTTTCTGGGTAAGCCACATGATTGGTGAAAGTGTACTCCCTGTAGTCTCACAACTCATCCCATAACCTTTATTTTTTAATCTTTAATTCTTAATTTATAAAGATGGATTATTCACAATTTCTACATATGCGGGAAGAGCTGTCGCTCGTAGCAGTTTTACTATTGCTGTTCCTTGCCGATCTCTTCATGAGTCCGGACGCACACAAGCAAAAAGGGACGAGACCCGTTTTGAACACCATGCTGCCAGTTATCCTGATGGCCATCCATACAGCGATCAATCTGGTTCCAGGCACAGCTGCCGACATTTTTGGCGGTATGTATCACTATGTACCCATGCACACGGTTGTCAAATCAATCCTGAACATAGGCACGCTGATTGTTTTCCTGATGGCACACGAATGGATGAAACGCGACGATACTTCATTCAAGCAAGGTGAGTTCTATGTACTTACACTCTCCACCCTGTTCGGTATGTATCTCATGATTTCCGCCGGACACTTCCTGATGTTCTTCATCGGACTGGAGACAGCTTCCATCCCGATGGCAGCCTTGATCGCTTTCGACAAATACCGCCATAACTCCGCTGAAGCCGGTGCCAAGTATATCCTTACCGCACTTTTCTCCAGCGCACTGTTACTGTTTGGTCTGTCAATGATTTACGGTTCCGCAGGAACACTGTATTTCGATGATCTTCCTGCTCATATCGATGGAAATCCGTTGCAAATCATGGCTTTTGTATTCTTCTTTACCGGTATGGCGTTCAAGCTCTCTCTGGTTCCGTTCCATTTATGGACGGCAGACGTTTACGAAGGTGCACCGAGTACGGTTACCGCCTATCTGAGTGTTATCTCCAAAGGTTCGGCAGCATTTGTGCTGATGGCAATTCTGATCAAAGTATTCGCACCGATGATACATGACTGGCAAGAAGTACTTTACTGGGTGACTATCGCTTCTATCACCATCGCCAATATATTCGCTATCCGCCAGCAGAATCTGAAGCGTCTGATGGCGTTCTCCAGTATTTCGCAGGCAGGATATATCATGCTGGGTGTAATCGGAGGAACGGCACAGGGAATGACCGCCATGGTATATTACATACTTGTATATGCCGCTGCCAATCTCGGAGTATTTGCCGTCATCACTATCGTAGCATTACGCAGTCAGAAGTTTACCCTCGAAGATTATGCGGGACTCTACAAAACGAACCCGAAAATGGCTTTTCTGATGACTATTTCGCTGTTCTCACTGGCAGGTATTCCTCCGTTTGCCGGATTCTTCTCGAAGTTCTTTATTTTCATGGCAGCTTTCGAAGCGGGCTTCCACTTGCTGGTATTCATTGCACTGGTTAATACCGTGATTTCATTGTACTACTATCTGCTGATTGTAAAAGCAATGTATATCACGCCTTCCGATAACCCGATTCCGACTTTCCGCAGCGACCGCTGTACAAAGTGGGGACTGGCGCTCTGCACACTGGGCATCATCGGACTGGGTATTGCAAGTATCGTATATCAGTCTATCGATAAACTATCATTCGGAATATAAGAAACCGACTCTTTGGGGCTGACTTTTTAGTCAGCCCCATCATTCTTGTCTATTCTTCCGACATCACCACAAAACAGGGAAGGCTAAACCAAAAACGCGAACCCTTTCCCGGTTCGGATTCCACCCCTATCTTTCCGCCCATTTGTTCCACAATACTTTGGCAGATGGAGAGTCCCAGGCCCGTGCCGTGTACAAAGGAGTTCAGCTTCACAAAACGTTCAAAAATATGTGCCTGACTCTCTGCGTCAATACCAACTCCCGTATCTTGTACATAGAACTCCAGTTCTTCTCCTTTCTGCTTATATCCCACACGGATACTTCCCTCCGAGGTAAACTTAATCGCATTGTTCACAAAATTGGAGATTACCTGGTGCAGTCGGTTACGGTCACTAATAATGCGGCATTCCGCAAGATGCGGATCGAACATCAGTTCGACATTCTCCTTCACCTTCATTTGCATGGAGCGGACAATATCTTCACAGAGCATATTCACGTCTACATCTCCGTTGGTAAACTCAAATGTACCCGCTTCAATCTTAGACAGGTCGAGTATATCCGAAATCAGTTGTAAAAGCAGGTCATTGTTCTCCTTCACAATCTGAATATACTCCCGTCGTTCCTCTATATTTTCCGTATCGACGAGCAAGTCGGAGAAGCCGACGATGGCATTCAGAGGAGTACGTATTTCGTGGCTCATGTTAGCAAGGAAAGCACTTTTGAGACGGTCCATCATTTCGGCTTTGTCACGTGCCAGGATCAATTCTTTCTCCGTCTCCTTCAGTTCGGTAATATCATAGTTGATACCGATGATTTCCACTTCGTTTTCCTCCGGATTGTATGTCGTAACGACTACATTCATACGTATCCAGTTCCATTCATTCTTCTTACCGGGACGGCAGATTCGCATTTCTCCCTGAAAGTGCTTCCGGTTTCCTTTTCTGACCTCCCGATAGAAATCAAAAATACGTTCACGGTCTTCGGGATGCATATTACGATAGACTCCCACCACGTCCGCCAATGGAGTATCCTCTTCTTCACCTAAATTTTTATACCATTGTTTAATGGCATATCCCTTCCGGTTCAGCAGATTCAACTTGGCATATCCCACCTTTGCATAATCCGATATGAGCAGGAAGAAATTCTCAAAATCACGAATACGGTTCATCGCATCAATCTGCTCCGTATTATCAATGCTAATCAGGATATAGCCGTTAAAGTTTCCTTCGTTATCATAGAGCTTGCTGACTTTCGTATATATATCTATCGTATCCCGACGATCGGGGTGATAATAACCTTCTGCCCGTTCAAAAGAGTAATTCAGACGGAAGTCTACCAAATCTTCATCCCGCACACGGTCACGGATATGCTGCGGTACGTTCGGATTCTCAAAGAAGTTGACTCCTATCACGTCCTGTTTATTTTCTACGCCGAATATTTCCAGATCCTTATTATTCAGGTCAATCAGGAATCCATCCTTATCATAGATTTCCACTCCTGCCGGGATATTGGCAAAGATACTCTTAAAAAGCTTCTCACTACGGTCCAGTGCCCTATTGGTCTTCACGGCCTCCGTGGAATCTGTAAACAGACCTACCACTTCATCTTTTTCCGGAGAATAAACTATCCAATGGGTATAAAGCTCTGTCTGCGGGAAAAAGATATCCTTTTCCCTGTATGAATTGTTATCCAGCACTTCTTTCAGAAAGAGGAGTTGTGAAGAAAAATCCGGATATATTTCAGAGGCCAAGACTCCTATATACGTTTCGGCAGGTCGGGCAAAGAAGCGGGAACAGGCCTTGTTGACATCCGTTATCTTATAATCAAGAAGCTGACCGTTTTCATCACGGACGACAGACATCCGTATATAACCTAACGGCATAAAATGGAACAGATTGCTTAAAAAAGACTGTTCGCGGACAACACGATCTTTGGCCTTGCGCAATTCGATGCAAATACTGATGATATTCGCCAATGAAGAGAACCATTGAAAATCCTCATTGCTCCATTCACGATACGATTCGACCAGATCTATACCCATAAATCCCCATACACGGTCACCTGCCATCAAAGGAGCGACCATCAACGAACAAATGCCTTGAGCGTCAAGGAATTTATATTCATCCTCCGCTTCTTCGGGCAACTGTTTCAAGGAAGTCAGTATGATGGGTTTGCCAGATAGAATCTGCTCACACCACCATCGGGTTTCATTAACCGGAATGGACTGCTGCTTGTTTTTCTCTTTGGAAACACCTTCCGAAACGACTTCATACGTGCAACTATGATGCGTATAGTCTTCGTTATACTCAAAGATATACACACGACCGCCTTGATAGAGGCTCAGCACGTCATTCAATATCTCCATAATACAAGAATCTACATCGTCATCATGGAGGAAGCGAAGCAAAGACTGTGATATATAGTTTTGCCGGCGTAACAGGTCGTTTACACGCCGGAGGGTATTTTTCTGTTCCACTTCTTTAGGCGCCTCAACACGCTGGATGACGCCAAAAGATTTGTCACCTCCATTGGTTCCGGTACCTTTCTCACGAAGAGCCAGACGGGTATGCAGCCAAACTTCACCATTTTTTAAACAGATGGGAAAGGTTTGTTCATAAAAGTCTTTATGGATATTTGCATTGGCCCGAAATTCCTGTACTATCTGTTCGCGGTAATCCTCACGTATCAAATTCTGGAAATCCATGAAAGAGATGGTATCTCCTTCCAGTCCCAAAAGATCACAAAGAAAATCAGAGCAGACATAATGTCCAGCCAAAAAGTCCGCTTCCCACCATCCTATCTGAGCCAAAGAAGACATTTTACAGTATCGCTCGTAGTTTGTTTGCATAAGTGATTGATCATATAATAATGAATAGCAAATATACGAAAAAGAAAATCAGCGAAACATATAATATCTGAAATAATTCATAATAGAAGAGAGAGGATAGTAGCAGGGATAGCCAGGGAGGTAAAAGCGTAATAAACGCATCTCATTATTATATGATTTGGCACGGATTACGCGGATTACACGGTTTTAGTAAATCATAACCGTGCAATTCGTGCAATCCGTGCCCGAAAAGTAATACCTACTGTGAAAAAGAACCGTTGGCTACTTCATCAGAATGCTGATAAATTATAGCCTGTCCAGCCGAACAGAGAAGCGTCTGCACCTGTATTGTCTGCCGATTCGACAAATGTATTCAGTTCGCCGTTCTGCTTCAATCCTGTGAGACTTAATGTACTTGTGATGTTAATGCTGGATTCTATGTTTCCTGCACCTTTGCTGTCTTTCATATCAACCAGGTCGATAGCACCACCCGTACCCTTAACCAATGCATTGGTGATGGTAGCTTTTGCTCCGCGACGAATCTTGATTACATCCTGCATACGGTCTACGTTATCGGCAGTGTTGGCAGCATTATTCACGATAGTCATGTTTTCCACCTTAAAGTCAGACTGACGCAGGTGATCCGGATACAGACCGTCCATGTTACCGTCGGCTTCGATGCCGCGAGGATCGGCTTCCGTACTTGTGTAGTCGCTTTCCCAAACGCCATAGCAGTTCTTCAGCGTACCGCAATAGCCTTGTGTAAAGTCGAACATATCATCATCCGGATTAACAGCCAGCAGATTGGTTACATTTACTGTTCCACCAAAGAACTCGATTGCATCGTCGGCACTTTCCAGTACGTAGATATTTTCAATCTTTGTTCCGTTGCCGACACCGTTCAAGGTCAGTCCGTTGTGTTCGATGTCTGCTGTGGAGCGTGCACCTGCATAGCAGATTTTCACGTAAGTCAACGAACCGGAGTTGTCATCAGCTGCGCTGCCGCCGTATTTATAGTCATTGTTGATTTCCGTCAGTGCCGTATCGCTCTTGTCGGTCTTTGAACCGGAAATAGGTGCTTTACCATTGATGATCACGCCACCCCAATATCCGGATACCGGGCTGGTGGTATTTGCCGTAAAGACGATTGGTTTGTCGGCCGTACCATCGGCATAGAGTTTACCTCCCTGCGCTACCAGCAGGTAACTGCTGAAACCTTCACGCGCCTTGATGGTAGTTCCGGCAGGGATATTCAGGCGACCGCCGTCGGCGATGATAACCGTTCCGTTCAGAATGTATTCTTTGGCATCCAGTGTCTGTTCACCGGTCAGTGTTCCGGACAGGATGTTTTCGCCTACCACGATAGAACTACCTGTTCCTCCGCCATTTCCACCGTTACCGTTTCCATTGTCATCTCCGTCACTATCACTACTACACGCAGTGAATGTCAGTGCAGTTGCCATAGCGGCAAACGTCATAAAGTTTACAAACAATCTTTTCATTTTGCTTTAATAATTAGTTAATAATCTTATTTCATTATCCGGTTTAAAATGTGCACGACACTCCCAGACTGATATTTATTCCTTTTTTATAATCGCTGAGTACTACCTTCTCTCCGCTTTCGTTGGCTTTGCGGCTCAACTTATAAGAGGGATTCAGCAGATTGCGGGCTTTCAGCGTAAGTGAGACATACTTGTTGAGTTTGGCTTGCGAAACGAAGTCAAGCGTCATCATTCCCTGCTCCATGATGTCTTGGTAGCCTTGCGTACCGATGGTATAAATCTTATCGCTGACATAGTTGAATACCAATGTATTAATGAAGCTATGATTTCCTTTCGTGAAGTTGTGGGACAAGTCGAAATTGGCGATCCAGGGAGCAGCCCCTTCCAGTTGCGATCCGGTGGTAACCGTTGCCAGAGGCATTTTCGCATTTGTATAGATGTACGATCCATTCAAGCCGAAAGAGAGCTTGTTCATTCCGTTTGCCGCACTGCTTAGCGGACGGACAAACAGATTCTTACGTACTTCTACTTCCACTCCGGCCACTGTTGCCTTATCGGCTATATTTTCATACGAAAGGTATCCTCCGGCACTTGCCACTTCAATGCGTGAGATCGGATTCTTGATGAGCTTATAAAAAGCTGTCAGAGAGATCAGTTCAGTGGGGGTAGGATTAAAGTCCCATTTCAAATCGACGTTATAGTTGTCCGAAGGCTTCAGGTTCGCATTCCCCTGACTGTTGAAATTCACACCTACGTAGCGATAAGGAGAAATTTCCTTTGCTTGCGGCAGCGTATATGTTTTGCTCGCTCCGAGACGCAAGGAATGTTTTTCACTCAGATTGTATTTCAGATTCAGACTCGGGAGAAAGAAATCCTTTTGAATCGTGTTGCTTCCTTCCGATCCGCCTTTATTCACATTGTAGTCTACCTGAATATCCACATTGTCATACTTCATTCCTACATTTACAATCCAACGGGGAGTAAACTGGTAGGTGGCTTCCGCATAAGCGGAATGGATATTCTTGGCGACCGAATACTTATCGATGTTCTTCTGAACGGTAAACCATCCGGAAGAGAGATTCTGCTGATTATAATAATCGTCGAGTGAGAAATTATCCAATGAGGGGATGGAAGAAGCGTGTCCTACTGTGAGGTTGTATTCAGTCGCCTTGAAATTGTCGTCTACAAATCGGCCTGTATAGCCCAAGCGTATATTAGAGATTTCTTCTACGTTATCTTTCAGACGGTAGATGAGTCCTGCCTTTACGTTGATGTCATCTTCGTCCAAAGTGGAGAAATACCGTTGCTGGGAGTTGCCTCTGAGTAAGCTATATCCTTCTTCCGCTTTGGTTATGTTGTTGATTCGGCGGTCGGGTTCATTGCCTTTCACGATATTATAAGAAGCACCGGCATCCAGACTCAATGTTTTGGTCAGTCCCCAGTTAGTCATCAGCTGGTTAACGATTAGTAAGTTGTCATTCGCTTGCTGGCGACGGGTAAATCCCTGATTATCATAATCGTCACTGAAGATGGAGTTTTTACCGGTATAGTCTCCTACGGATTGCACATTGGCATGAATCATCATGAAGTTATAACTCATGTGGTGACGGTTCTGCATATCATAATCCACATTGGCCAGTGCCAGTTGGCTGATATTCTCGGTGTACTTCTTGCCTGTCATATCTTTGTAGATCGTACCGCTCGTCGTTGTGTTGCGGATGGTTTCATCCGTAAATTGATAATCAGTGGTATGTCCGGCAGTGAGAAAGAAAGAGAGCGGATTCCTGTCTTTTCCTATATGAAACCGCTTTCCGCCGGAAATGCTATAACTCCGGTTTATCTGCAAGCTCTGCTTGGAGGGGTCCAGCTTATTCTTGAATCCCCAGTTGTTCTCATCGACGGGTTCTGTTGTAGTGGCGAAGCCCAGAAGGTTTACTCCGTCCTGTTTCAGAAAGTCGGCTGTCACAGTCTGCGTGTTCAGCCCTCCGGAAAGGCCGATATTCAGGTTTCCGCTGCCAATCAGTTCTTTGGAAACAATGTCGATTGTCGCACCGCCGACATCACTGATACCTCCTGCATTAAATGCCTTATTGACGCCAACAGACTGGATAATATCCGTTCCGAAGAAGTCGAGAGAGATATTCTTATATTCCGGATCTTCCGAAGGAACGGCAAATCCGTTAAAGGTAGTTGCATTATAGCGGTCGCCCAGTCCACGGACGAAAACATTCTTCACTCCATCCTGTTTGGAGACTCCCGCCACTTTGGTTACAGCCCCTTCCGCATCGGAAACACCTTTGCGTGAAAGCTCTTTGACGCTGACAGCCTGCACGGCAATGACCGCCTTCTGCTGTTCGAGCAATAACATATTCTCATTTTCACGATTCTTCTTTGCTACCACCACAACGTCCGAAAGTTCGTGCGCATCTGTCTCCAACTCCAGATTCAGAATCGCCAGTTTTCCGTTTTCTACACGGACCTTACGACGTACTTCCGTTTTATATCCTACATATTTAATCTCTATATCATACAAACCTTCCAAAACACCGGTACTGTTCAATTCAAAATTACCGTCCATATCGGTCACGGCTCCGGCAGGAGTTCCTACCAACCGTATCGTTGCTCCAATCAAAGGCTCTTTGGAAAGTTTATCTTTCACAGCACCTTTAATCTTAATATTGGCAGCCAATGCGGGAAGAACACACAACAAACAAAAGAAGGCTGCAACTGAAAATCTTAAAAGAAATAGTTTTTTCATCGAACTTCGCTCTACGTTTTTATTACGTCGGCAAAGGTAGACCCAAGAGATTACAATATGAATACGAATCAGATACAATGGTTTGAAATAGCCGTTTCAGGTTTGTTACATCGTGTTACAAACTTGTTATCAATGACTTACCACACTGTTTCAATCCGCTTACCAATGAGGTTTAGTCCTCTTCTACGTAAGATTTAATCCGCATATCAAAAGAATTTATCTCCCGTCATGCACAGAATTAATCGTCTGACTATAGTTAAACTTGCGTCTGACAGTTGTTGTTTTGTACCTAACGGAGAATAGATGTCAGCCCCCCGAAGAATAAATCTTAGGAAACAAGACTCTAAATTCAACACGATTCTAAGCTAATTATTAGTCAGCCCTAATAGAGAAACAGACTAGTAAAGTATGCGAGGAGACAGAGAAATTAGATCAGTTTCTTTTTCTTCCGGTAGTTCTCGCGAAACTCCTTCGGAGAACAATCCTTTTTCTTCTTAAAGATACGATTAAAATTAGACAGGTTATTGAATCCGCACTCATAACAGATTTCTGCGATAGACATCGTAGAATCTACCAGCAACCGCGAAGCGAATCCCAGTCGGATATCAATAATATAATCGGAAAGGTTCTTCCCCGTACGCAACTTAAAGAAACGGCTGAATGACACATCAGTCATCCCGACCATGCTTGCCAACTGTCCCAATCGGATTTCTTCCTGATAATGGAGATTGATATATTCCTGCACCTTCTGTACCCGGCGGCTATCGGAATGAACATCAATCTTGGCAAAAGAAGAACTGGACAGTGTCCGGGCCTCTTCCTCAAAGAGAGAAAGTTCATACAGGATCGTCATAAACTTGATCACCGCATAGAACCCTTGTTTCTCGGAAGCAAGCGTATCCAGCAACGGATATATCTTAAGTATGGCGGACATCGGGAAACAAAGTCCTTTCTGAGCTTTATCCAGCATCCGGCGGATAGAGTCGAACTGGTTCTTATTGATAAAGCTCTTGAAGAACAGGTCGGAAGAGAATTGGATGGTGATCTCCCGTATCTCTTTGGAGCGGCATTCATTCTGTTCCCATACGTGTTCCAAGTCTTTGCCCGTAATCAGAACCAGATCATAATCTCCTATCACTTCGGAGGAATCTCCCACTACACGCCTGACTCCGGCGGCCTTTTCCGTAAAGTTCAGTTCAAATTCAGAATGGTTATGAATCGGATAGGTAAACTCCGTCTTATAACGTTCTGCAATATAGAAACAGTCTTTGTCGGACAAAGGTGTAATTTCACGGATAATCTGATTGGGTATAGGTGTGTTCATAATCAATAATGGTTAACAGTATGTATCGTTCTTAAAATATATAGTATTCTATCTTTTAAATCAGTGTTCTATCTTCACTCCTATCCGTCGCAGGTCTTCACCCGACGGATTCTGAAAGACGCGCAGGCCGAACTCCGGAATGATGGCAAGTACATGGTCGAACACGTCTGCCTGTATGCCTTCGTAAGCAACCCATACTTTGTTGGCAGAAAAGAAATAAAGTTCCAGCGGAATGCCGGTTTCTGTAGGCTGAAGCTGGCGTACCATACAGGTCATATCCTGATTAACAGTGGGCAGGCTCCGCAAATAATTGGTCAGATAGGCACGAAAAACTCCCAGATTGGTCTGCCTCCGCCCGTTCACCAACACGGAATTATCAATATCATGCTCCTTATTATATTCTTCTACCACTTTCTCCGTTTCATCTACGTAATTTGCCAGCAACTGTATCTTGCGATATTTTTCCAGCATTTCAGGAGTACAAAAGCGCACGCTTGTCATATCGATATTAATGGAACGCTTCACCCGGCGTCCGCCGGACTCCTGCATTCCCTGCCAGTTCTGAAAAGAATCGCTGATCAGCAGGTAAGGAGGAATGGTCGTAATCGTATTATCGAAATTACGCACCTTCACGGTATTCAGCGTTACTTCTATCACTGTGCCGTCCGCACCATATTTCGGCATGGTGATCCAGTCGCCCACCTTCAGCATATTGTTGGCAGAAAGCTGAATACCGGATACAAATCCCATGATACTATCTTTGAAAACCAACATCAGAATAGCGGCAGACGCTCCCAATCCGGTCAGCAAGACCATCGGGCTCTGATTGATCAGAATGCTTATAATAATGATGGCTCCTATAAAGAAAAGAATCACTTGCGCCGTCTGCAAAAGTCCTTTCAACGGTTTGTCCCGATACTGCTCCCGCTCACTGTAGACTTGATAGACAGCCGTAAACAAAGCGCTGATGAAACGAAGAAAAACGGCAATGATATATATCAGACAGAGACGCCTCAGAAAATCGAGCAAATCAGAATCCGCATGCTCGGGGAATGCGATAGGAATGGCGATATAAATCAGGATAGGCGCTACCATCCGGCTGACATTCACCATCACTTTATGGTTGAATACAATGTCGTCCCAGGTAGCTTTGGTCTGCTTCACCAACTTGGCTACCACCCGTAAAATGATTTTACGGCAGATTATGTTAGCCAACAAGGCTATTCCGATAATAAACAGCAATACGATCAGATTATCTATTTTGTCCGCCCATACTTCATCCACACCTGCCGAGAGCAACGTACGGTTGACCTCCTGCATCACGACATTGCCAACATTCTCCGTATCTCCATTTGCCAATGCCACACTCACTGTATCAATCACTTCTTTCATAAAATAGTATCTCTTTTAGTTTATTCCCTTATTAGTTAGTTCCCTTTTATTCATTCTCCTTTGGCCAGATATTCCTGAATGTCCTGCCTCAGCCAGTCGTAGTGGAAGAGTCGCTTATAGGCGACGTTCTTCTTCAACATGATTTCGACATTCACCTGGCTGTTCTGATAACAAGTCAATTCATTCCTGAATTGTTCATTATGTTCCGCCAGTCGTTTAATTTCCTGTTCCCGTTCCCGGCGCAGGGCGGTACAGACGGGAATCAGAAGTTTCATCACGACATTATCCATCACGTGATGTCCCTGCATATATAAATAGGTGGTTTCGGGGACGAGTCCCAGTTCCTTTAATTCCGACCGCAATCCGTTCACTTGGTTGACAGAACCGGGGAAGCGTTTTTTCAGTTCAGCAAGTTTCTGATTAACTCGGTGTTGCAGTGCTTCCAGACTGTGTTCCGGATGTTTCAGACTGATCTCCCTCAAGGCAGTATAAGTATGGAAGTCGTACATCGGGAAAGTATACGTATCCCGTTGACGATAAAACCACACGTTCCACAGGAAAAGCGGGTATACGATTTCCGAATACCGTTTCAGATAAGCGTTGAAATCCAGTATAAAACGGTCGTTCAATGTGGCCTGCACACATACTTCGTGAAGACTTTCGGCAAAGCAGTGATAGTTTTCGATAGCGTATGTGTAGGTTTGGAATATGTACTTGTTCCGGTTGATCTTTCGGGAAGTGTTCGTGGCTCCCTGCAACAGGAAATCATAGTCACTGTCGACACAGGCAATCAGACTTCTGCCCAGTTCGGCGGTATTCAGCGTGTTCATGAGTACCATCTTCTTCCCCTTTGCCAATGAGGTGGCCGAAGGGAGCATCACTTGAAAATAATGCTCGTCATCTTCAAACTCTTCGAGTAATGTGCGCCAGAAAGCAACATCATCATAGCTCTCTACGTAAGCAATGATGCGCCGGCGAGCCTTTTTGGAATACAGCTTGTGGGCAGCATTGAAGTAAGAAGAAGTCAGATTATCGCGTAGTGAAGTTGCCATGTAGAAGTTGTCATTAACAATTAATAGTCGGGGTGAGTCTGAATCCGTCCGCTTCGGTGGAAATATCGCTCACCTCTGTCACTGCATCCAGCCAGCCCTCCATGATGACGGCAGGCGAATGGGTGGTCAGAATGATTTGCACATTGGGATTCAGTTCTCGGATCATTGAAATCAGTTTCTGTTGCCATTCGATGTGCAGGGAGGCTTCCGGTTCGTCCATGAAAAGGACACAGTGGCTGTTGTCCTGCACGAGCACTGTCAGCAGAATCACGAGCATTTGCTTTTCACCAGACGAGAGTTTGTATGGAAACAGCAATTCTCCGTCCTGATAGAAGGCTATGTCATTCCGACGGCGGTCTATCTTTTTGCGGGTGTAGCTGAAAAGTTCGTCAATCATATCCTGAAAACGACGTTTGGCAAGGGAGAGGGTGGCGGCTTTGCTGCGCTGTTCCTCGTCATTGCTGGAAAGCATTTCGATCATCTTATTGCCGATATTGACCTGATAATCGAGATAGCGGCGCTGCAACAGATACAGTTGCCAGTCCAGTTCGGACTTCACGTTCTTGTCTGCCATGCGTGCCGTGAAGTCACCCATAATCAAGGGGCGGTCGTAGCTGCGGATCACATCGTATGGGATATAAGTCGCTGCGGGATTATCAAAGAAGAGGTGTACTCCGTTCTTTGCGTCGCTTTTCATTTCACCGGAGAGCTGTATGTCGCCGGAAAGCTGTTCGAGGTATCCCACCGAACGGTTCAGAATAGTGGTCTTTCCCACTCCGTTGATGCCGGAAAGGATATTCACATCCGGACGCAAATCCCATTGTATATTAAAGCGGCCCCAAAGTCCTTTGATCTCGATCCGCCGGATATAGTCTGCCTGTTGTTCCATAATATTCAATTTTAATCAAGGCAAATATAAACAAATCATGCGACAAATTGGTTACCTTTGCAGCAGTTTTCAATAAAGGTAACAATTAAAAGGTATACACAGACTTATGGGCAATAACAAGAATCTGCACGGACATCTGTTTGCACTCACGGCAAACGTTATGTGGGGACTGATGTCTCCTATCGGCAAATCGGCACTTCAAGAGTTTTCAGCTATCTCCGTCACCACGTTTCGTATGGTAGGTGCGGCAGCGGCATTCTGGATACTTTCCATCTTCTGCAAACAGGAGCATGTGGACCACCGCGATATGCTGAAGATTTTCTTTGCTTCCCTCTTTGCTCTGGTTTTCAATCAGGGGATATTTATCTTCGGGCTTTCGATGACTTCGCCTATCGATGCTTCTATCGTAACGACTACTCTGCCGATAGTTACCATGATTGTGGCAGCCATCTATCTGAAAGAGCCGATTACGAACAAGAAAGTACTGGGTATTTTCGTGGGAGCTATGGGAGCGCTTATCCTTATTATGAGCAGTCAGGCAGCGAGTAGTGGTAACGGAAGTCTGATCGGCGACTTGCTTTGTCTGGTTGCGCAAATCAGTTTCTCCATCTATCTGACGGTGTTCAAGGGGCTGTCTCAGCGATATTCGGCAGTAACCATCAATAAATGGATGTTTATCTATGCTTCGATGTGTTATATTCCTTTCTCTTATCAAGATATTTCGGTCATTCAATGGACCAGCATTCCAACGGTTGCCATTTTGCAGGTATTGTATGTCGTACTGGGAGGAAGTTTCCTTGCTTATCTCTGCATCATGACAGCTCAGAAGTTACTCCGCCCTACAGTGGTAAGTATGTATAACTATATGCAGCCGATTGTGGCTACGATTGCAGCAATCCTCATGGGAATCGGGAGCTTCGGCTGGGAAAAAGGAATCGCCATTACACTTGTGTTTCTGGGTGTGTATATTGTGACGCAGAGTAAGTCTAAGGCGGATTTTGAGAAGGCGGGAAAGGAGTTGTAGGAGTTTCCTCATACCGATAAAATAAAGAAAAGCATCAATGGGGATGTGTCGAAACCCTCATAAATTTAGAAGGGGGGACACATTCCCATTGATACTTTTCTTCTATATATTCAGCTATCTTTAGTTAGCCAGAATCGTTATCTCCGCACCGGACGCAAAATCCTGTCCGTTCTGTTCGCTTAAAGCCGTGAAACGGATATAACGTGCCTTCACCGGTTTGTCAAACAAGACTCTCTTTTCTTTGGAGTCCCTTGCGAACGTTCCTTTATTAACAGGCTCTCCCCATTCTTTTCCATCCATGCTGACCTGAATAGAGTAATCCTTGATATTACCGTTTCCTCCATTCTGTCGTGGCAGGTAAGTAAAGCCTTTGATTTCCTTGACTTCACCGGCATCCAAATCTACCCAATGCGGGTATTTGGCAACTGTCACCGAATACATGGTATGCCAGATGGTATTCGGATCACCATCAGTCAGATGAGAAGCATCGCCTTCACCCGATTCCTGACTACTGGCGTATACGACTTGCGTCTGAATGCTTTCTATTTTCTCAAACTTCATCGTGCTGCTGATATCCTTACTATCCTTATACCATGCCTTGATCGTACCTCCGTTACGCATAGGGACAGGCTCTGTGTATTCCTGCACTTTTTTACTTCCGTCAATGCTATAACAAATGACAGCATCTTTCTTTGCCGAAGTCAATTCGACCATTCCGGCAGGGGTGCGTGTGATAGACAGAGGAAGATCTCCCGCAGGAGCAACATTGGCAACGACACTCAGTTCCTTACCGGCAGGACGAATGATGAAGCCCATGCTGTGCTGATTGGCAAACACACGGTCGTGTACGAGAGGACCTCCCTGACCACAACTGTTACCACCCAGACCGGTCACTGCACAATCCAAATGCAGATAGGTATCGCCTGCCTTCGGCAACTGATAAGGATGGGAAGCCAAAATCAAGTCGAGAGCCGAGTACTGAAGTGCCGAAGCCGAAAGACGATCGGTAGCTACGAAGACAGCTCCATTCCCTGCCTGATTGGTCAATGCACACCAGCGAACATCTTCGTGATTGCCCATATCCTGAGGTTTTGGGAAGTTTACGAACTCACCTGCTACGCTATTCGTATACTGTTCGATAAACTGTCCGCTCTTACGGTCGGCATAGTTATCTATCGGTCCGCGTCCATAGTAAGTGAAGTTACTGTATTGTTGGGGAACTTTCATCACATAACCCAAACGTGGCAGAACCAAACTTGAACGATTGGAAGTAATGCTAGACTGCAATTCGATAGAACCGTCCGGATACACTGTCCATATCTGGTTAGTGACAAATTTAAAGTCATTGCTACCGAATTTTCTGTCGGTCAGTTCTTCGATGCTATTCTTACCGGAGCTTGTACCACCCTTAATGCGTGCGGCATTCGGTGCCTGAGATTCTACCGTAAAACTCAATACCAAAGTGCCATTGCCTTTATTCAGTACTTTATATTCAGTTGCTTTATGAATCAGATTGTGCAAACCATGTTCGAACCAGGGGGCATAGAACCAGTTATCATTGTTTGTAAAAGCACGGAGAGCATCGAGCTTCGGACCGTTGCCATCGGCGATAACAGTCTCGTTGCCATACTTCAGACTGTAGATACTTCCGGTTTGCGGGTCAAATATGGCTTCAAAGTCAGCTCCCTTTATAAGGATGCGCTTCGTATCCTTGTCCAGTATGAATCCATCCAGTTTTGCTGCACCGGCAGTTACTTCACTGATGGACGGGCGATCCGTAGCCTCCTTTATCAAAATCTGTTCCTCTGCCATCGGAAAGCCTTTGGCAGCCCAAGGTCTTTGATCTTTCAGTATAAACTGTAGTTTCATAAAGTACTCAGCATCTTTCTTAAGAGGGGCATGATCATACGGCAGAGTGATCTGTGCACGTTGGCGTGGAGCTATATTGATATCCATCGGTTTACCGGTCATTATCGGTTTACCGTCTTCATAAAGCGAATATACCAACTGGTAATCTTCCGCCAAGTTCTTAAAGTAGTACTTATTGAAGATCTCAAATACCCCCTTTTCTGTATCTATTGCCTTTACGCCGATGTGCTGATATACCTTTTTCACTTCATAGTACTGAGGCTTCGGTTCAAGGTCACCAAACACGATGCCGTTCATTACAAACTGACCATCATTGGGAGTATCGCCAAAGTCTCCGCCGTAAGCCAGATAACGGACACCCGTCTTCGGGTCATAATTGTACATAGACTGGTCTACCCAATCCCAAATGGCACCTCCACAGAAGAAATTGGTCGACTCCATAGCTTCCCAGTAATCTATCAGATTACCGCAGGCATTCCCCATTGAATGGGCATATTCGGATATATGGAACGGATACTTGATATCATATTTCCCCTGCACGGCCCCACGTACCCAGTCGATAGACGGATATTGGTTGGAACCCATATCTACAATGTCATTATTACGCTCATATTGCACAGGACGGGAAGTATCAAACTTCTTCAAAGCATCATAAGCCGCCACAAAGTTCTTGCCCGGTCCGGCTTCATTGCCCAACGACCAGATAACAATAGAAGGATTGTTGACATTGGCACGCACCATTTCCATCACACGTGCCACGTGCGCATTTTTCCATTCCACCGGATGAGAGAGGGAGGCAGCACCATAATAATATTCGTGCGATTCTATATTCGCCTCATCTTCGAGATAAATACCGTATTTGTTGCACAGGAAATACCAATACGGATCATCCGGATAATGTGAATTACGTACATGATTGATGTTGGCACGCTTCATCAGCATAATCTCTTTTTCCATCATCTCACGGGTAATGGCGTGCCCTACTCCCGGATTGGATTCGTGGCGGTTCACTCCTTTCAGTTTGACCGTCTTTCCGTTCACATAATAATAACGTCCGGCAAGTCCGAATTCATCTTCGGAGGCAGGAGTATCCTTAATCTCCACTTTGCGGAAACCGACAATGGTGGAAACCATTTCAACGGTTCTGTTCTTCTTATCCTTCAATTCGGCTACCAACGTGTAGCGATACGGAAATTCAGCCGACCACTTATTAGGAGCCTTTACCTTAAGAACAGTCTGAACACTACCGGTTTCATTCGGAGCGATTTTGTCGATCACAGGAGATAAGAATCCATCTACCAAGGTATTCTCATCAGAATACAGTTTGTTGGCATATAAAGAGTAATATACCTTGTAGTCTTTGATGGCTTTCTTATCCAGATTACGGATTTCGGCATTGACAGTCAGAGAACCGTCCGTATAAGTCGCATCCAAATCGGGTGTGGCAACCAAGTCACGGAAATGAACTTTGGGAACCGAGTACAAGGCAACCGTACGGAAGATGCCCGGCAGACGGAACATATCCTGCGCTTCGAGGAAGGAACCGTCCGAACTACGATACACTTCAGCGGCTACGGTGTTCTTGCCTTTCTGTAAATAGGGAGTGATATTGAAATTAGCGGTATTACGCGAATTCTTGGAGAAACCTACGTACTGACCGTTGATCCACAGATAGAAGAATGAATCGACACCATCGAAGCTAATAAAGACTTCGCGTCCGTCCCAGTCCTGCGGGATTTCGAAATCACGGCGGAAGGAACCTACTTCGTTCCGATCCTTGTAAGTAGTCCAGTTGGCAGGAGGAGTACGCATCACGCCTCCGCGCCAGTCATCCACCTTCACGCTGTGCTGGAAGATTACCGGTTGGTTGACGTAGATAGGCGTTCCGTACTTCTGGCTTCCGTCCTTTTGAATGCCATAAATATTCCAGCTTGAAGGCACGGGAATCGCATCCCATGAGCTGACATCATACTCAGTCTGATAGAAATCTTTGGGGCGGGAGTCGGGGTCGGGTGCCCAGTGAAACTTCCAGTCACCGTCAAGTGACTGCCAATACTTACTGTTTTCCGGCAATACCTTGCGGGCATTATCCAAATGCTGGAACGGAAAGAAATAAGCATGCGGCTGCTCTTTGTTGAGCGCCAGGTTTTCGGGAGATTCCCACTCTTTTCCTGTAGGAGCATTCACCGAACCATAGGTGAATCCTTCTAACGGTTGGTCTGCAAAGCTCTGTATTGACAAACTACAACACAAAAGCCCGGTTAATAAGGTTTTGTTCATCAGGTGTTAAAGTTAACAATTGGTTATTAATTAGGGTATAGTTATCGGGGGTAAATGTTCGGTCGTTTTTCTAATCCATCACTGTTTCTGCTTTATCATCGTTTTAATTCGTCAAAATAGGTATCCAGCAGGCTCTTAGCAGCGATAAACGAAGTAAGATTTCCCTGCAGCACTTGTTGTTCCTTCTCCTGAAGCATCGCTTCAATCCGAGGATTGTGATAGAAGCTATCACGGAGCTGTTCATTGATCGTTTCGTACATCCAGTACTTGCTCTGTTCATTACGGCGATAGTCAAAATAACCGTTCTTCTTCACGAAGTCGATATATTCATACACCATGTCCCAGATTTCCTTCACGCCGATATTATAAAAACCGGAGTAAGTCAGCACCTTCGGAATCCATCCCGATTCGGGAGCCGGAAACAGATGCAGCGCATTACGGAACTGACTGGCAGCCAACTTGGCAGGTTCCAGATTATCTCCGTCGGCTTTGTTGATGACAATACCGTCCGCCATCTCCATGATTCCTCGTTTGATGCCTTGCAATTCATCTCCCGTACCTGCCAACTGAATCAGCAGGAAGAAATCCACCATAGAATGAACAGCCGTTTCGCTCTGTCCCACTCCGACGGTTTCCACAAAGATTTTATCGAATCCGGCAGCCTCACAAAGCACAATCGTTTCACGGGTCTTCCGGGCAACTCCTCCCAACGAACCAGCTGAGGGGCTGGGGCGGATAAACGATTGGGGATGTACGGAAAGTTGTTCCATACGTGTCTTGTCTCCCAGGATACTGCCTTTACTACGCTCACTGCTCGGGTCGATAGCCAGCACCGCCAACTTACCGCCTTTTTCGAGCACATGCAGACCGAATACGTCAATCGAGGTACTCTTTCCCGCACCGGGCACTCCACTGATACCTACACGGATGGAATTGCCGGAATAAGGCAGACATTTCTCGATCATTTCCTGGGCGACAGCCTGATGTTCGGGCTTCACGCTCTCTACCAGTGTCACAGCCTGACTGAGAATAGTGACATCGCCTTTCACAATACCTTCTACAAATTCCGCTACCGAAAGCTGACGCTTTTTGGGCTTACGTTTCAAATAAGGATTCACGGATGAGGGCTGTTCGATGCCTTTATTGACAACGAGTCCTTTATATTCTTCGTTATTTTCAGGATGTTCCATGGCAATAAGAGTTAGCGTTTGATATTTATTTCAACTTTCGGACGCAACGGGTCGTTTGTAATCATCAAGATACGTAAATGATGTTTCTTATTACCTACATCCCGCTTGTGGATCGTCACTTTCAACTTGGTCATTCCGTCCGGCGGAATGACCGTCTTTTTCAGTCTTACTCCTACAGAAGAGTTGAATACCTGTAGCTTGCTGATGACCAACGGGGTTTTGCCCGCATTAGCGATCAATATATCATGGCTGACTTTATTCTTCTTGATCAACGGAATACTCAGGTCAATATTCGTCTCCGAGATGTGGATGGAAGGAGCATTCAAAGAATCTTTCTCCGTCATACGCGAGAAATCAGGAAGAAGAATGGCCGAAACGGGTATCTCATTGTCTTCACTCACTTTATCACCGGAGAAACGGGACAGGTAGACAGAGGTCTGTGTCAGTCCGAAGTCCTGTAGCTGGCTGGCATCCAGTGTCAGCTTGATCGTTCCTTTTTTACCTTTCAGCAGTACTTTAGGTTCCGCTTCCATCTTCAGATAAGGAGGCAGGTGCATCAACACCGGTTCGTACGGGCGGTCGGAAAGGTTGGCAATACTGAACGTCATAGACGGTTGCTGTCCGCGATAGACATCGGGGAAGGAGAACTCGTCACGGTCAATGCGGATATTGCCGATGGCATACGGAAGAAGTTTTGAATAATCTTTGATTTCCTGCACTACCTCACCGGTGAATTTCAGATAAACCAGATTCGGAGTGGCATTGCTGTATATGCCTATCGACTTGTCAAAACGTCCCAGCGCTTTCGCGTCAAAAGAAGCTTTCACAGTTCCTTTGGCACCCGGAGCAATGGGCTCCTTTGTCCAGTCGGCTACGGCACAGGCACAGGATGTCGTGACATTGGTCAGCACCAACGGCTCGTTTCCGGTATTGGTGATGGTATATTCTACTGTTACCGGCTTTTTCCATTCTATTTGTCCAAAGTTGTGCGTCTCCTTGTTAGAGGAAATACGGGGTTGGGCAACAGCCGCCAAAGTGACAGTCAGCAGAGTAAATATCAATAGTAAAGTACGTTTCATGTGATATATTTTATTTTGGTCCACAAATGTAGGAGTTTTAGATGAGTTTTTCATCACAGATTACATAGATTAACACCGTTTGAGAAAATACTTTACCCTGTGACAACTCCTGCAACGCAGTATTCATCAACAAAAAGTTCCCCACCGATGAAGGCAGCCTTCATCGGTGGGGAACACCTTCCTCATCGGTGGCGAGTGCCCTGCTCACCGGTGGGGAAGAAATCTTCTCTGTGCGTTATTTAATAATAATTGTCATCGAAGCCGAGTGCGAAGCATATTCCGGCGCATAGGCGCATTGCATGGTTGCCAAACCTGTCTCATAGGTTCCCGCTCTGCTGATACGATAGCTATGCTCCAACACATACACTCCTTTTCCTAAATGGTCAAAGAAGAAATTGGTGGAAGCATCCTTGATGTCTATGTAATAGCCGATTCCATTACTCCAGTTGTAACCGGATACGCTGCCGATCGGTTCGAAGCAGGCGCCCCGCTGGTCTTTCAACTGTACGAAGTCCATCGGACGGTCTGTACGAATGCTCAAACGGGAAACTACTTTATCGCCTACCTGAAGAACGGTCTTTTCTGTAATAGGCTGTAGTTGAGGAGCATTGTTCACCATACGTTCCACATACAGTTGCTTTTGCACATTCAGTTCTCCTCCCTGTTGTCTCACATCCTTGATGGGTGATTCATATTCCGCATAAACGGCTCCCCACGCAATGCCCGGATTTCTCTTTTCGACTTCTATCTTACGGGCGTCCACTACATTCTTCTGTGTAAACGAGCGTTTGATATAGCCCAGTCCCGGTACGGTAGTCTTGCTTGGAGAGACAGTTTCCAGCACCTCATTGGCAATGACAATACGCACGTCTCCCTGATTGTCGAGCAGGTTTACGCCTTTCATCAGTAAGGCATAGACGGCATCGGCAGTAGCTACCGGAGAATTCCACTGTTGGGTCTGCTTCTGTTTGAGCAGCCAGAGTTTCATTTCTTCTACGGTATCGTTATTTCCGCCTGTCAGTTCCAGCGCTTCCATTACGTCTACATGAGCCTGCATTTTCATTCCGCCCCAGGAATAGGGATTTTCATTGAAGGCGAAGAACATTCCCTGTTCGTCCGTTTTCGTCAGATGTTCTTTCAGTGAAGCGATGAATTCCTGAGCTTCTTTCTTCCGTCCGGCCTTATCCAGAATGATAGCGGCAATCGCTTTCGTATCCATCGAAGCGGTCGGAAGCATTTCGCCTATCTTGGACAGATAATAAGTATAGGCGGCTTTATTGGAAGCCGGAACTTGTTCGCCGGACAGAGCGATCAGATATAGATATTGCAAGATACTTCCGGAAACACCTGTAAACTTCACACCGTCTTTCTGTGCTTTGAGAATTTCTCTATATTCCTTCAGAGCTTCCTGATGGAGATAGGTAAAGGCATTCTTCTGCAAGGCAAGCGCCGTGCCGCTTGGTTGTTCACCCGTCATCATAGCCAGACGGGCATTCAATTCGGCAATGTAGGTAGTGACGTAACGGCTACCGGTCATACCTTTATACCACGACCATGCTCCGCTTGAATTCTGCAACTCCTGTAATCTTGTCAATGCGGCAATGTTGTTGCTACGGATATTGTTCAGATCGAACAGAGTGGCGATACGTTCTTTCTGCTGTTCTTCCGTTTGCGCTTCGAGTACCCACGGAGATTCGGATAACAGGATATTCTTCACTTCCTGGTTCTTTTGCAGGTTGCTCAGGAAGGTTTCTTTGGTTCCCCCCTGTAGCTTCCAGCTATCGAATACGGCTTTAATACGTGGCTGGCTGTTCATGATGTAGGAAGCCAGTGTATTTGCGTAGTAAGCGGTAGCCCACGAAATGGCATTATTATTTTCCGGAAGGCTCAATGAAGGCAATGCCTGAATAGCATACCAGGCAGGATTTCCGGTAAATTCAACGGTTAGTTTACGGTCGGTTGCCGTCTTACTATGATGATTGAACAGGCTGTCGAGAGAGAAAGTACGTGTTTCTTCTCCACGGACAGGCATCGGAAGCGTTTCTACCAGATGCTCTTTATTACTAAGCACGGGAAGTAGCTGCTGTTCACCATCACTGAAGGTACCGCTGTCGGCTATCATCCGGCATCCCAGTATCTCGTATTTATCACTCACGGTAAACATGAAGCTGACGCCGATTGTCTTTCCGGCCTCTACGGTAAACTTCTGTTTTTGTGTGCTGATTACCTTTTCCGTCATCGGATCAAAGAGAATCATGCTCACCGTACCGGCCTGCGGCTTTCCGGTCATGTTGGAAATGGAGGCGGCAACAGATGTCTTATCTCCGACACGTACGAAACGAGGTAGATTAGGAGTCAGCATAAATTCTTTGCTTGTAGTGGCTTCACCGTCCAGTGTGCCCATCAGCATACCTTTGGTATGAGAGTAACCGCGGAAGTTCCAGCGGGTCAGACTTTCGGGCATAGTGAAGGAGAAGGAAACTTCGCCTTGTTCATTGGTACGAAGTTGTGGGTAGAAGAAGGCTGTTTCCGCAAGGTTCGTACGCAAATCGGCGGGAGCTTCGGGAAGAGTTTCTTCTTCGGATACGCCGTCCAGCTTGCCTGCCTCTACTGACACTAACTCTGATTCAAATACCGCATCCTCAGCAACACTTCCAACCAAAGCAGGTACATATTTTGCTTCCGCCTTACTTCTCGAAACGCCCCGTATCATCATACTGCCCGTCATTGAGGCCTGCTTTTGCACGCCATATCCTCTGACCATCACTCCCGGCACCATTCCATTCAACGCCTGGTCCATCGACATCGTTCCCTGCGTCACAAAATAGTCATATTCCATTGTCGGTACTTTGAAGTATTTATTATTCCACCAGTAATTGAACGAATTATTACCGAAATATCCGCCCATCCAACTAGAATAAGGGATGATCTGATTATAGAATACACTGAAATTCTGTTTTCTATTCCATATCTTATCCAGCGAAGCATCGTACATAGTTGCTAGCATTTCTGCCTCGGCAGCCTGTCCCTGCGGTGTCTTAATAGTCAGTTTCCATTCTTCTTTCTGTCCGGGACGCAGTTTATCACGGAATACTTCCCATTTCATGGTCAATGTCTTGTCCGGCAGACGCTTTTTCAGCCTTGCCTGTTCCTGATAGACTTGTCCGTCTCTTACCATACAGAAACTTACCAGTACTCCGTCACCATAGCTTTCCTGATATGGATATTTAAAATGTACAATTGTGTCGGACAGATTCATAGTCTTGCTTTCCAGCAACTTATTACCGGAGAATACATTCATCATCACATAAGCATCTTTTTTCGAAGTTCCGAAGCAGAACACGGCCGGATGCGTTGCATCAAATTCCGTATTTGCCTCATAGAACCAAACGGTCGTTTCTACCGGCGGACGGTTATCTTCGCGGGAGAAAAGAATGGTGTTGGCCTCAGCCGTCACTTCTTTGCCCTGTCCATCTTTTACGACTGCTTTCAACACATACGGTCCGGAAGGAAGGTTTCCCCACTCAATCGTCATTTCTTCGTTGGAAGTAAATGTACCTGTTGCAGCCGGATTCTCGTCCAGTTGCTTGAAGTCCGCATCTTTCGCCTGATAGAGGGAGAATGTACCTTTTACTTCAACAGGCTGCCCATTCAGATTCTGTACCTTAAATACAGTGTTAAACGGTTGATTCTTACAGGTCTTCTCTTTTAATTCTGTTTGTAGAATCAGTGAACGGTTACCTGCTGCTATCACATCTGTAGACGACTGTGTTTCACCTGCTACATTGGTTGCAGTAGCCTCTATCGAGTAGCGGTAATAGATTCTGGTATTATTCTTATAGGCGTTATTTTCTTCCAAAAAAACCGGAATCGTAAATTCCCCGTCCTCATTGGCAATTACCTCACCGGAAGCAATCTGCGTACTTTCCGCCAGTCTCCAAAGATCGACAACAGAACGCTTCACTGTATATTTTACCGGAAGGTCTTGCAGCAACACACCGCTATAAGACTGTATCTTACCTTTCACCTCTACCTTATCGCCCAATTGATAACTGCCCTGCTGCTTGTCGAAAGTAATATCAAACGTCGGACGTTTATAGTCCTCCACGCGAATATTCGTTCTTCCCTCGCCGGCTTTCAACGAAAACATCCCATTCAGACAAGCGGATGGCAATGCAAAATCGACAGTAAACGAGCCGAATTCATTGGTACGAACCGCTTTCTGTCCAACTTCCTGATTATTTGCATCCATCAAAACAACAGTATAGTCCTTGTTCGGAAGTACATTTGCCGTATCAGATTTCTGTACATAGGCAATTCCTTTCACATATACGGTCTGACCGGGACGGTACAAAGAACGGTCCGTCAACAAAGTCATTCCTTCGGAGACCTTGTTTTCATCTCCGTAATATCCATAACTTCCACCGTAAATGCTTTGAAACGGCATACCGGTATCGATACCTTTAGCAGCTTTCAAATATCTGTATTCGGATTTCCAGGGGAAGACAACTTTGCCATCTGTCCCGGTTATATATTCCTGCAATACTTTTTCGTCATTCGTATAAAGAGTTATTTTCGCATTCGGTATAGGGTGTCCCGTTTGTCCGTCCAGCGTCACTACCTCATATTGATTTCCCGGTAAACGGCAGGTCAATACTTTGAAACGTGTCACATTGAATTTGCTTTCACTGTCTCTCTTGGCACGAATATCCGGAACGATACGCATTACATATTGTCCGACTTCCGGCGCTTTAAAGGTAAATACCGTATCCTGCGTCCGGTAGTCTTCGGGACGAAGAACTGCAAAGTGCTGTTCCTTTATCAACTTCTTTGCCTGATAAAGACGAAGTGTAAATCCATCCAGATTCTTGTGCGAAGCTCTTATTTCGATTTCCTCACCAGGGAAAGCTGTTGCAGCCGCAGTTACATTCAGAAACGGTGACAGGATATCTTCGCGCAAATTCTTCAGAGCGTTAATTCTACGATAACCGGGGTATAAACGGATGGCCTCATCACAAAGCTGCAAAGCTGACGTTTGCTGTTCTTTTTCAATCGCATAGCGAGCCTGGGCCAAATAAACTTCAGCACAAATACTCTCTGATTTAAATCTGCTTTTCAGTTCATTCAGTGCAGTAACGTAGGTATCTTCTGTTAATCCCGACAATCCTTTCTTCAGTCCGAAAGGCCGGATGTTTCTATCTGAATCACGTCTCCACTCTAAATAGCTGAGCGCTGTCAACACATAGCCTTCTTTCAAACCGGATGCTTTATAAGCAGCAATCATATTTCCATAAATTGCTATAATATCCTGTTTCACCGAAGATTCTTTTTCAGCAGACGAATCTTCCGAAATATCTTCCACCGGAGTGGCACGATCCAATCCCACTACCTGCTGTAAAGCTACAATACCGCGGGTAGCCAGCAGATGATACATATCATGATGATAGTATTCACTTGTTTCGCCCAACTCAACAAAAGGAATATAAGTACGTGAAGATGTGTTAAGCAATAGTACGGAATCCGCCATTGCTTCCCTTACGTTTGTTCTCACTTTCTCTACAAACATGTTTGCTGTCCACTCCCTCATATCTGCCGAAGGAGCTTCACCTACAATCTCTGTCCGTTGCCGGAGTTGCCATTGATTGTTAAAAGCATACATTGAATAAATCTCGGCTATCAGCGAATGTAATACAGCTCGGTCCATGGGTTGGTCAGTTTGCTTTGCCCACAGTTCCAAACCATTCAGGTTCGTATACAGGCTATCTGGGGTCAGCATATCCCGGTATCTCATCCGCCACATATACGCTTTCAGCATTTGTGGAGAGTTCTTTTCTTTCTCCCCTTTCTGATAAATCTCGCCAGTCAGTTTTATCACAGTCTCAGGCAGGCTCTTCTTTTCTGCCTGCTCCACTTGTTTCCATAATTTGTCGTAAGTTTGTGCCTGCACTGCCGGAATCACTCCCAGACATAACAGCACCAGCATACAAATCTGCCTTATTTTCATAATCTTTCCAGTTTAAGTTTGATATATATCTGTATAAATAACAAAGTAAGGAATAAAAGTTTAAAGATTTATTCTTTTTCAATTAATTTTCAATAATTGTCTTATTTCATCTGATACCAAATTTGAAAAAGAGACAGCAATGTTCGATTTTTAAGATTATATTAGAAATTCAGTTAATCAAAAAATAATGAACCAGCAAATAATTCGCATAAATAAGTGTAATAATATGCAGAAACATAGACTAATATTACATAAAAGTACGTGAAATATGCATCTTTTCTTACCAACAAAACCTTCATTGGTTTAAAACCAACGGGATGTTCCTTTTAAACCAACGACTCTTTCCTCACCGAGGAACTTATTTATCACCGGCAAAAAAGTAATAAAAGAGGCATAGGGAGGCTATTTTTCTCTAGTTTATCGACAATAACAAACATGATAACAATAGCATAATGAATCATCAAATTTCAATAAAGTTACCAAATAACCAGTTTAAGATCAAGACAGCTTCAATTTAATCACAAAACCATCCAATTCATAAAAAGAGTAAATATCATAGTTACAAATGCCGAAGCTTTTTCATTCTATATTTATATGATGTTGGCATTAGCGCCTTCCTGACTGTTTAAATATTCCCTTTTTAAGAAGGTCATTTTTTCACCATGAGACCGATATATACACAAATAGAAATAAAACAGGTGAGGAGCTAAAAGAATGTATCGTAATATGGGAAGAAAACAAGAGTATATTATGTGAAAAGAAATACGAAAATAAAAATGGAAGAAAACAACAATATACTTTTTGATCTTTGATTTTCCCCTATTTAGTTCTATCTTTGTCTATGTTTCATATAAAAATGTAATTTAGATGGACGAGAGATTCAGACGATACCCGATAGGAATACAGAATTTCGAAGATTTGCGAAATAATGGTTATGTGTACGTTGATAAAACGGAGTTAATTTACCGTTTGACAAACACAAATAAGGTTTATTTTTTAAGCCGTCCCCGACGATTCGGGAAAAGTCTGCTAGTATCTACACTCGAAGCTTATTTTTCCGGAAAGAAAGACTTGTTCAACGGATTGGCAATGGAAACTCTGGAAAAAGAATGGGCTGTTTATCCGGTGCTACATATTGATTTCAGTGTGAGTAAATATATGACTGCCGAAGCGTTATCAGCCGTCATTAATTACCAGTTACTGCAATGGGAAAAATTATATGGACGCGAAGAAGGAGAAACGACTTTCAGCCTTCGTTTAAAGGGAATCATACAACGCGCATATACACAGACCGGCAAACCGGTTGTGATACTTGTAGATGAATATGATGCTCCCATGCTGGACAGTAATAACAATACGGAATTGCAAATAGAAATTCGTGATATTATGCGCGATTTCTTCAGCCCTTTGAAAGCGCAAGGCCAATATATCCGTTTCCTTTTTATCACAGGTATCAGCAAATTCAGTCAAATGAGTATCTTTAGCGAACTGAACAACTTGCAAAATATCAGTATGTGGGATGAATATAGCGCTATATGCGGCATTACCGAACAAGAGGTACACACACTGCAAATCGATATCGAACAGATGGCTCAAGCCAATAACGAAACATATGAAGAAGCTTGTACTCATCTGAAACAACAATATGACGGATATCATTTTAGTGAAAATAGCGAGGATATTTATAATCCATTCAGTCTGTTCAATGCTTTCGCACAAAAAAAGTATTCCAATTTTTGGTTTTCTACCGGTACTCCCACTTTTTTGATAGATCTCCTACAAGAAAGTAACTTTGATATCCGTGAGTTGGATGACACTACTGCTACAGCAGAACAATTTGATGCTCCCACTAATAGAATTACCGACCCTCTTCCAGTACTTTATCAAAGCGGCTATCTCACTATTAAAGGATATGACCCGAGTTTTCAGCTCTATACCCTAGCTTACCCCAACAAGGAAGTCAGGAAAGGATTTCTCGAATCTCTCATGCCTGCTTATGTACATTTGCCCGCACGAGAGAATACATTTTATATAGTATCATTTATTAAAGACTTACGTGCCGGAAATTTGGATGGATGCCTGGAAAGACTAAAGTCCTTCTTCGCTTCTATCCCTAATAAGTTAAATAATAAAGAAGAGAAACATTACCAAACCATCTTCTATCTATTTTTCAGGCTGATGGGGCAATATATAGATGTGGAAGTAGATACAGCTATCGGAAGGGCTGACGCCATTGTAAAATTACAAGATACCCTTTATGTCTTTGAATTTAAAGTGGACGGTACACCGGAAGAAGCATTGGCGCAGATTAATAGTAAGAAGTATGCCATTCCCTATCAGGTGGGAGACTGGAAAATAATAAAAGTGGGGGTAAACTTTGATAGTGCGACAAGAACTATCGGAACATGGAAAACAGAAAGATAAAGAACGCGGATTAACCACTATACAGCTTAAATGACAGAATAAAAAGTGGGGATAACGTTTTCAACAACGCATCCCCACTCAAGCTTAGTTAATGTACTGAATCTCATTTTTCAATTCTGTACCCCCATGAAAGCATTTCGTTGCGACCTACTTCACTGAGGATTTTTCTAATTAATGAACTCATTTTCTTTGCCATAATCTTTAAACCTTTAAAATTACTAATACCTGAAAACTAAAAAACTTAAATCTTCTCTTTGGGGAGTATGCCAAGTGTTGAGTATCCCCAAACATGTACATCGGCATTGCCGATCTTTCTAAACAATCTTTCTAACTTTTTCATTTTGTTATCCTCCTAATTACATGTTTTATAACACAAAAATACGACCATTGTTTATAGATTGAGCCGAAAAAGGAAAGAAATTTATGTTTTATAGCATATTAATTGATTTGCATCAATTAATTTATTTGTTATAAGGCAGAATTATAATTTCAATGGCAGCAAATATGACAAAAAGGCACGGAAGATAATCTTCCATGCCTTTTTACTATATGATACCTATTATATAAATAGGAAAAGAATCCTTATTTCGTCGGAGTCTGTGCTAATGTAGCCACCAGGAAGTCATAGAACTTCTGTACGGTAGGAATCAAAGCTCTTTCATCCGGTGAGTGCGGCGAACGCAATGTCGGACCAAATGAAATCATATCCAACCCCGGAATGATAGCACCGATAATACCACATTCCAAACCTGCATGAATTACTTTCACTGCGGGTTCTACTCCAAACTGCTGTTTATAAGATTCCTTCATCGCATGCAAAATAGGTGATTCAACGTTCGGCTGCCATCCTGAATAGCCGCCAGTCATTTCTACCTTCATGCCTGCCATAGAGAAGCAAGACTCAAGACTGGTAGTCAGATACTCTTTCATACTATCGCTGGAGCTACGGGCCAGAATCTTAATCTCAGCCTTACCACCGCCAATCGTAATGATAGCCAGATTAGAAGATGTTTCCACCGTATCGGGAACGGTCGGAATCATACGGGTCACACCATTCTGACAAGCAAAGATGGCATCAATCAGATTATCCTGAATTTCTTCGGGCACTTCACCGGCAGGAAGCTCCACACGTTCTGCCGTAAAGCTGATCGGAGTTTCGATTGCAGAGAACTCTTCATTGAACAAGTCTTCGCAATATTTCACCAAGCCCAGCAGTTCCTCTTCGTTTTCAGCAGGAATGGCAAGTACCGCACATGCCTCACGAGGAATCGCATTGCGCATATTACCACCGTCCCAGCTTACCAGGCGGGCTTCATAGCTGGCAACCGCTTCACGCACGAAACGTACCAACAGCTTATTGGCATTGGCGCGCCCTTCATTGATTTCCAATCCGGAGTGTCCACCACGCAAACCTTTCAGACTTACTTTAACAGCGACGTCGCCTTCTTCGGGAGCTACTTCCTTATATTCCAGCGTAGCAGTCACATCCATACCGCCGGCACAACCGATATACAGTTCGCCTTCGTCCTCAGAGTCAAGATTCAGCAGGATTTCTCCGTTTACCGTACCCGGTTTCAAGCCGAATGCACCGTACATTCCGGTTTCTTCATCTTTAGTGATCAATGCTTCCAGCGGACCGTGTTTCAAATCCTTTGCTTCCAGTACAGCCATGATAGCAGCTACACCCAGTCCGTTATCAGCACCCAGCGTAGTACCTTTGGCTTTTACCCAGTCACCGTCTATATAAGTTTCGATAGGATCTTTTTCAAAATCATGAACTGTATCATTATTCTTCTGAGGAACCATATCCATGTGTGCCTGAAGAATTACACCTTTCCGGTTTTCCATGCCCGGAGTTGCCGGTTTACGGATAATCACATTACCCACTTCGTCTACGAAAGATTCCAGTCCCAAGCCTTTTCCGAAGTTAATCAGAAATTCAGTCACTTTCTCCATGTGTCCGGACGGACGGGGAATCTGAGTCAACGAATAAAAATGCTTCCACACATTCTGTGGAGCTAAAGAAAGAATAGTACTCATAACAAATCTATTTTTATTAAGTGATTACTTTCGCTGTCTATTGGTAAACGGCAAAGCCGCCAAACCATATACACCCAACAAAACTACCAAAAAAGTTTGAATACCATGCACAATTAGAGCAAATATTCCGGCATCCGTCACATTTACTCCGTAAAGCATCATCATCTCCATGATAGCAAAATGCCACGGTCCCGCCCCGTTGGGAGTCGGCACAATAACAGCAAACGTACCGCCGACAAACATTACCAGTGCCGCAAGAATGCCCAAATGAGCAGTGAATGCAAAACAATAGAACGTAAAATAGAAATGAAAAAAATAACAAGCCCAGATGGCCAATGTATAAAATATGAACAAAGGAATATTGCGTACTCCTTTCAAAGACATGATTCCTTCCCAAATATTCAACACAAAGCCTTTCACCCGTTCATAGAAAAACAGCGTTTTCCTTAAATAATAAAGAAGCACCACCACCCCGATAAAACAAAACAGGACGATATAAAACCATACCGAAGTCAAAAGATAAGCAAAAGAAGGTATCTTGGTCCCCGTATTTTCAAGGAAAGTGACAAACACCGGCATTTGCAGCAATACAGTAATGCCGGTAATCAGAAAAATGGTCAATGTATCTACCAGTCGCTCCGTCACCACTGTCCCCAGCGATTTGGCAAACGAGACATTATCATACTTCGCCAACACCCCGCAACGACTCACCTCCCCTATCCGGGGAACGACCAAGCTGGCGGCATAAGAAATAAAGATGGCATTCACACAGTCGCTTCTTCTGGGGAAAGCATCCAGCGGCTCCAGCGTCTGCCGCCACCGCCACCCGCGAAATACCTGAGCAAGCACCCCGAACAAGAGCGAAAAAAGCATCCACCACCAGTTCGTACCATGCCGTAATACCTCGCCGACCCTGCTGAAATCAAAGTCGCGATAAACCCAGTATAGAATAAAGCCGCCTAAAACGATCGGTAATATCAGCTTCAGCGTCTTTTTTAGTAGTTTCTTCATCCTTAATTCTTCATTCTTCATTTAAAAGAATTACCTTTGTCGGCTGCAAAAGTAATTATTTAGTTGGTAAATGAAATTAGTAAAGCCTAAAAAGTTTCTCGGACAGCACTTTCTGAAAGATCTGAAAGTAGCGCAGGATATTGCCGATACAGTCGACACCTTCCCCGAACTGCCTGTATTGGAGGTAGGACCGGGTATGGGAGTATTGACCCAGTTTCTGGTAAAAAAAGACCGGTTGGTAAAAGTCGTTGAAGTAGACTACGAATCGGTTGCCTATCTCCGTGAAGCCTATCCGTCACTGGAGGATCACATTATCGAAGACGATTTTCTGAAAATGAACCTTCACCGGTTGTTCGACGGAAAGCCTTTCGTACTGACCGGTAATTACCCGTACAACATCTCCAGCCAGATATTTTTCAAGATGCTGGAAAACAAGGACATCATCCCTTGCTGTACCGGAATGATACAGAAAGAAGTAGCCGAACGTATCGCTGCCGGACCGGGCAGCAAAACCTACGGCATCCTGAGCGTACTGATACAGGCATGGTATAAAGTAGAATATCTCTTTACCGTCAGCGAACATGTTTTCAACCCGCCCCCAAAAGTGAAAAGCGCCGTCATCCGCATGACCCGCAATGATACCAAGGAACTGGGATGCGACGAAAAACTGTTCAAACAAGTGGTGAAGACCACCTTCAACCAACGGCGCAAAACATTACGCAACTCTATCAAGCCGATTTTAGGCAAAGACTGTCCGCTGACGGAGGATGCATTATTTAACAAGCGCCCGGAACAACTGTCGGTGGAAGAATTCATCAGTCTGACCAACCAGGTGGAAGAAGCGCTGAAAACAGCCACCGCATCCGGTAACTGACCGATAGTGAGCGAAAACCGTAATTTGTAAAACGTTTAATCGTAAACAAAAAGATGAACGAGGAATACATTGACAACGTAAAACACCTTATCGAGCAAAAAGATGCCGATAAGGTTAAAGAACTTCTTGTCGACCTTCATCCCGCCGACATCGCTGAATTGTGTGATGACCTGAACCCGGAAGAAGCCCGGTTTGTCTACCGCCTGCTCAACAATGAAACCGCGGCCGACGTACTCGTCGAAATGGATGAGGACGTTCGTAAAGAGTTCCTCGAAATGATCCCTTCGGAAACAATCGCCAAGCGCTTTGTGGACTACATGGACACGGATGATGCCGTAGACCTGATGCGTGACCTCGACGAAGACAAGCAGGAAGAAATTCTTTCGCACATCGAAGACATCGAACAGGCAGGAGACATCGTGGACCTCTTGAAATATGACGAAAACACCGCCGGTGGTCTGATGGGGACCGAAATGGTAGTCGTGAACGAGAACTGGAGTATGCCCGAATGTCTGAAGGAAATGCGTCAGCAAGCCGAAGAACTGGACGAAATATATTATGTATATGTCATTGACGACGATGAACGCCTGAGGGGAATCTTCCCGCTCAAGAAGATGATCACCTCCCCTTCTGTCTCCAAAGTGAAACACGTGATGCAGAAAGACCCGATCTCCGTACACGTAGACACTTCCATCGATGAAGTGGCGCAAACCATCGAAAAGTATGACCTTGTTGCCATCCCCGTGGTGGATAGCATCGGCCGACTGATAGGACAGATTACCGTCGACGACGTCATGGACGAAGTTCGTGAACAGTCGGAACGTGATTACCAGTTGGCATCCGGTCTTTCGCAGGACGTAGAAACCGATGACAACGTACTAAGACAGACCACAGCCCGACTGCCCTGGCTACTGATCGGCATGATCGGAGGTATCGGAAACTCCATGATATTGGGAAATTTCGACGCAACCTTTGCCGCACACCCCGAAATGGCATTATACATTCCGCTGATTGGCGGTACGGGAGGAAACGTCGGTACACAGTCTTCCGCTATCATCGTACAAGGGCTTGCCAACAGTTCGCTGGACGCCAAAAACACTTTCAAGCAAGTGACCAAGGAAGCGGTAGTAGCCTTAATCAATGCTACCATCATCTCCCTGCTGGTATATACCTACAACTTTATCCGGTTCGGTGCGACGGCTACGGTTACTTATTCCGTATCCATCAGCCTGTTTGCCGTTGTGATGTTCGCCTCCATCTTCGGCACACTGGTCCCGATGACACTGGAGAAACTAAAAATAGATCCCGCCATCGCAACAGGTCCGTTTATAGCCATCACAAATGACATAATCGGTATGATGCTGTACATGGGAATTACTGTTTTATTATCATAAAAATGCGATAATCAAAAAAAAATAAGCAAAAGAGTATGAAGTAATCGTTTTATTTCATTATTTTGTGACCCAAAACTAATATACAATGATGGACGCTCATGACACTAATCTTCCCTTGAACCAAGGGGAGTTAGAAGAAGAAAAGAAAACAGTTGAGGTTTCTGAAGCCATTACAGAGACTCCGACTGAAGAAGGTACCGAAAAAGTTACTGAAGAAGTTACTGCCGAAGTTCAGACTGAAGCAGCACCTAAACCTGCCACAAAGGAAGACGTACTGAACCGATTGAAAGAGCTTGCGCAAGACTCGGAAAACGCAAACAAGCAGGAAATTGACAATCTAAAACAATCATTCTACAAGTTACACAACGCCGAGTTGGAGGCTGCTAAAAAGCAATTTATCGACAACGGAGGCGTTGCCGAAGACTTCACTCCGAAGGATGATCCGACAGAAGAGGAATTCAAACGCCTCATGGGATCGATCAAAGAGAAAAGAAGTCAACTTGTAGCCGAACAGGAACGTCAGAAAGAAGAAAATCTGCAAGTCAAGCTTTCCATTATCGAAGAACTTAAAGAATTGGTAGAATCGGGTGATGATGCCAATAAATCTTATACAGAGTTCAAAAAGCTGCAACAGCAATGGAACGAAACCAAACTGGTTCCGCAGGGCAAGGTGAATGAACTTTGGAAGAATTACCAACTGTACGTAGAGAAATTCTACGATCTGCTGAAACTGAACAACGAATTTCGTGAATACGACTTCAAAAAGAATCTGGAGATCAAGACTCATCTTTGCGAAGCAGCCGAAAAGCTTGCTGACGAAGAAGATGTAGTTTCCGCTTTCCACCAACTTCAGAAGCTGCATCAGGAATTTCGTGATACGGGTCCGGTAGCTAAAGAACTGCGTGACGAAATCTGGAACCGTTTCAAGGCTGCTTCTACGGCTGTAAACCGCCGTCACCAGCAACATTTCGAAGCGCTGAAAGAATCGGAACAGCACAATCTGGATCAAAAAACTGTCATTTGCGAAATTGTAGAAGCAATTGAATATGATGAACTGAAAACATTCTCGGCTTGGGAGAACAAGACGCAGGAAGTGATTGCTCTGCAAAACAAATGGAAGACAATCGGATTCGCTCCCCAAAAGATGAATGTGAAGATCTTCGAACGCTTCCGTCATGCCTGCGATGACTTCTTCAAAAAGAAAGGAGAATTCTTCAAGGCTCTGAAAGAAGGAATGAATGAGAATCTGGAAAAGAAGAAAGCACTTTGCGAAAAGGCAGAAGCACTGAAGGACAGCACCGACTGGAAAGCAACTGCTGATGCGCTGACCAAATTGCAGAAAGAGTGGAAAACAATCGGTCCGGTAGCCAAGAAATACTCGGATGCCGTATGGAAACGTTTCATCACTGCCTGTGACTATTTCTTCGACCAGAAAAACAAGGCTACTTCTTCACAACGTTCTGTAGAAGTAGAGAACATGGAGAAGAAGAAAGCGTTGATTGAAAAATTAGCTTCAATCGATGAAAACATGGATACTGACGAAGCCAGCACTTTGGTACGCGAACTGATGAAGGAGTGGAATACCATCGGTCATGTTCCGTTCAAGGAGAAAGACAAATTGTATAAGCAATATCATGGCTTGATCGATCAACTGTTCGACCGTTTCAACATCAGTGCATCCAACAAGAAATTAAGCAATTTCCGTTCAAACATCAGCAATATCCAAGGAGGAGGCTCTCAGTCTTTATATAGAGAACGGGAAAAACTGGTACGTATTTATGAGAATATGAAGAATGAACTTCAGACTTATGAAAATAACTTGGGATTCCTTACTTCTTCTTCCAAGAAAGGTAGCAGCCTGCTGACTGAACTGAATCGAAAAGTGGATAAACTGAAAGCTGACCTTGAACTGGTATTACAGAAAATCAAGGTTATCGATGAATCATTGAAAGCGGAAGAATAAATATTCCCGAAACAAAGGATAAAATCCTCTCATATAAAAGCCAACTAACCCATTAGGGATTTAGTTGGCTTTTTTATTGAAGCTTTCATTATATTCTCACTGCACTGAGAAAAAATACTCATGCCTTTGAGAAAATTTTCTCAGTGCAGTGAGAATTTTTTCTCAGTATAGTGAGAATTTTTTCTCAGTATAGTGAGAATTTTTTCTCAAAGGCATGAGAACTCTTTGAGAATATAACAACCTTTATCACGCTGTGTACTATCCAAATAGCAATTAAATATTTTCTCCCTTACACCCGTAATTAAACGACTGCCAAAATGCTTTATATTTAAGAAGTGAGTTTTTCGCCCGGTCTGACCGAAACAATCAACCAATTAAAAAGGAATAGAGGAATAATTAAACTAAGTTCTTGTAGAACTTAGCACAAAAAACAGTCTGTTAATCCATTTGTATCTAAACTAACGCATCTAACTAAGCAATAGATTTACCATCTTTTTAAATAAAAATCAACGATTCGTGCGCAAATATACTAATTAGTTTGAAAAAGTCATACTATTTTTCAAGAATATTTCATATTTAAATGACAAATAAGTTTTTCATTTATTCTCATTTAATCAATCAACGGGTAGAAACAGAGTGAGTATTTCACTATTACACGTTTACATCCCCCAATATTCCCCATTGATTATCAACAACATGCATTCTATTCCATCTTATCATCTACTATATTATAGTTCTACAAGAACTAAGATATAGAACTTATTATTTTTTTGACTTTAAATCAGCATAGTTCAGCACACAAATAAAAGTTTTAACTTCTAATTTTAATGCCTATGAGAAAGAAATAAGTATTCCAAATCCAAGAGTACCCACAAGTACTTCAACTTGTTTTTACCCTTTTTTCCTTTAATAAAACTAATATTAATTTATGAAAAAATGCTTTGAACTAACACCATGCTTGCTGGCATTCTTATACATTACCAGCTGCGTAGAAGATGTTGATAACGAACGTTCTAAGGGAATGTTCTCAGCATCACAAAGTGGATTCTCCACCATTGAAGTTTACGATTTAGGCCCTCTCAACAGGATTGATCTATCCATTGCCAAGGCAGGATTAGAGGATACCGGAGGAACGGTGACTTTTTCAGTAGAACAATCCCTGTTGGATTCTCTGAATAATGCGGACGGCACTTCCTATCAATTACTACCTCCCGAATGCTATACGATTGAAAATGCAACCTATTCCGTCTCTCCTGGCGGAGACAGGCGCGTAACAGGAGGCAGTCTGGTGTATGATCCTCACAAAATCTACAACCTGTGCGGCTTTGATGAACTTAAATACGTTCTGCCATTACGGGTATCCTCTACAGGGACTCCTATGAACTCCGACCGAACGGCAACGCTTTACGGATTTATCGTTAAAGAAGCCATCGTCAGACTTGCATCTACCGGAGGAGACTTCGTAGTAGAAGGAGGAACGACTACTTCACCAATGAATCTCGACACAGAGATAAGCTTTGAGAACGAATGGGATCTGACGACCTCGTTTGCAACCAAAGGAGCGGACTATGTGGACAACTACAATTCGGCAAATTCGACCTATTACATACCTTTACCTTCCGACTTCTACACTCTTCCCGATGTCACTATCGCCAAGGGAAAGACAACGGGAGGCTCTGCTATTAGCCTGCTGGGTGAAACACTTCCCCCCGGAAATTATCTTCTTCCGGTTTCACTCGGCGGACTTAGCGGACAAGGAGACGCCAGCATCAACATAGACAAGGAAACGGTAGCCAACTATTTCGTAATCAAACAAGGCGGCCCTATTAACCGTGACCACTGGACAGTGACTGCCAACACGGAAGAAAAGACAGGCGAAGTTTCAGCCGCTTACCCCCACAACGGTCAGACAATATCTTTGATTGACGGAGAGATAAACACTTTCTGGCATAGTAAATGGCAGGGAGGAGAAGTAGCTCCACCATACGAAATAATACTCGACATGGGCAAAGAGAACAGTGTCAGCCAATTAGGACTCATCGCCAGACAAAATGCACTTACTTCTATGAACCTTGAGATTTATGCAGGAGATGACGGTGAAACATGGAACCTGATTGGAAAATACTTCTTTGACGGTAGCATAAAAACAGAGCAAATGGTCCCCGTAAAAGCATGTGATGCACGCTGGATACGTATTTACATCCCCACTCTGGGCAGTGGTTCATCTGTAGGACACCTGGCAGAAATATATGTATACGGCACGGACAAGTGACCTTAATTATTTTCTAATTCTTACTTAAAAGAAACATTTATGAATAAGATATTAAAAGTAATGTGTTTCATTCTGTTTGCCTTATTTGCAGGAATAAACACTATTTATGCACAAGGACAAAGTCCGACAGGACTCGTAGTCGATGAAAACGGGCAGCCGATGATCGGAGTGCAGATAAAAATCGAAGGAACCACAGTCGGTGCCATCACTGACGTAGATGGTAATTTCACCATCAAAGCCCAAAAAGGCAATATACTTCTTTTCTCTTATGTGGGTTACGAACAGCAAAAAATCACTTATAAAGGAGAAAAGGTATTAGCAATCAAAATGCTTCCGAGCACAGAGATGCTGGAGGACGTCGTTGTTATCGGCTACGGAAAACAAAAGAAGAACAGCGTAGTGAGTTCCATCAACGCCATCGGTCCCAAAGAGTTGTCCGTTTCTTCCAGTCGTAATATGACCAATAATCTGGCAGGGCAAGTACCGGGCTTGATCGCAGTGCAACGTTCCGGTGAACCGGGATATGACAATGCCGACTTCTGGATTCGGGGACAAAGTTCTTTCAAAGGCGGTACCAATCCGCTTGTATTAGTCGACGGTGTCCCCCGGCAAATGCAGGATATTGAAGCGGATGAAATTGAATCATTTACCTTACTGAAAGATGCTGCCGCCACAGCTGTTTACGGAGCCGAAGGCGCAAACGGAGTTATCTTGATTACTTCCAAACGAGGAAATTCACAGAAACCTAAAATCTCTTTCCGAGCCGAAGGAACTATTCTCGAACCAACACGTCTGCCGACTTTCATGAACTCAGTAGAAACGTTGAACCTATACAACGAAGCATTGAACAACGAAGGGACCGCCAGCATACGCACAGACGAAGAGATAGCTAAATACGGTCCCGGAGCCGACCGTGATTTATATCCGGACACCGACTGGCTGGATGCAATGCTAAGAAACCACACCTATAATATGCGGTATACCCTGAACGTAAGAGGAGGAACTGAACGTGCCCGTTACTTCGTATCCGGCGCCTTCTATCAGGAAAATGGTATATTCAAGGATTTCGGCAATGACTATGATAACAATATCGGATTGAAGCGCTACAATCTGCGCAGCAACATTGACTTTGACGCAACTAAAACCACAACAGTAAAAGTAGACCTCAGCGGACAATACCTGCAAACCAATTATCCGGGAACAGGAACCAGCACTATTTTTACTACCATGTGCCGTACTCCGTCTTATATCATGCCGGCAGTTTATTCCGACGGAACTGTGGCCGGACATCCCCGTCCGTCAGGCAATCGTTCCAACCCGTACAACCTGCTTGTTAACTCAGGATACGCCAAAGAATGGAGAACTTCCATCCAATCAAAAGTGGAAGTAGATCAAAAACTGGACTTCCTGACTAAGGGCTTGACATGGAAAGGCCTCATCAGCTTTGACGCAGACATGTCATATATCGCCAAACGCACCAAAACACCGACACAATATCTGGCCACAGGACGCGACGAAAATGGCAAACTGTTATATAAGACTGTAGTAGAAGGCAGCGATGTGTTATCAGAAAACCTGAGTAACAGTTCAAACAAAAAGATTTACTTTGAAACAGCCTTTAATTACAACCGTACATTTGCAGAGAAACACGATGTAGGTGCTATGTTCCTATACATGCAAAAAGAAACACAGTATCACAATAACGCTTTACCTTATAGAAAGCAAGGTTTGGTAGGCCGTGTAACTTATGGATATGACGGACGCTATTTCTTAGAAGGTAACTTCGGCTACACCGGTTCGGAAACCTTTGCAAAAGGCTATCGCTTCGGTTTCTTCCCCGCCATGGGTTTGGCATGGTATATCAGCAATGAACATTATTATCCGGAAGCCTTGAAAAAGGTAGTAAGTAAATTGAAACTAAGATTCTCCATCGGGCGTACCGGTAACGACGATACCGGAGGCAACCGCTTCTTATATCGTGGAACCATGAAACAAGATAATAGTGGCTATAATATCGGATTCAGCAACAGCGGTGCATTGGGCGGAGTAGGCAATGGAATTACCGAAGCCCAGTTTGAATCACCGTTTCTTTCCTGGGAAATCGAAGACAAACGCAACTTCGGTATCGACTTGGGGTTATTCGACAACCGCATTGACCTGCAAGTGGACTACTTCAACAACAAACGTAAGGACATCCTATTGCAACGTAATACCGTTTCCAATGTGACAGGCTTCCAGCAAATGCCATGGCAAAACTTCGGTATCGTGAAAAACCAGGGTGTGGATGCAAGTCTGAATCTCAATTATAAAGTCGGTGAAGTAAACCTGAGCGCACGCGGCAACTTTACATTTGCACGCAACGAAATCCTCGAATATGATCAGGTGCCACAAGTCTATCCGTGGCTCGAAAAGAAAGGAACTCGCCTCAACTCATGGAAACTATACATTGCTGACGGACTTTATACCGCCGACGACTTCAACATAACAGGTGAAGGTCTGAACCGCCAGTATGAACTGAAACCGGGAGTTGTATCCGGCTTGTCAAGCGGAGTACGTCCGGGAGATATCAAATACAAAGACCTGAACGGAGACGGTAAGATCGACAGCAACGACCAAATGGAAGATGTAGGAAATCCTTCCGTTCCGGAAATAGTTTATGGCTTCGGCCTCAATGCCGAATGGAAAGGAGCCTATGTCGGTATCTTCTTCCAAGGATCAGGAAATACATCGACCGTATTAGGAGCCAGCTCGGACGGAGCATTTTTCCCGTTCCAATGGGGAGTCGAAGAATCCGCTGTACGATCAGAAGTAGCCAACAGATGGACCGAACAGAACCCAAGCCAAAATGTAATGTTCCCGCGCATGCACTCTACCAATTATGATAACAATACAGCTGCCAGCACCTGGTGGCTGCGCAATGCCAGCTTCCTGCGACTGAAAAATATTGAAGTCGGTTACAACTTCAAGGAGAAAACACTGAAAAAAATCGGTATACAAGCTTTGCGTGTTTATCTGCAAGGAAACAATCTTTGTGTATGGGATGATATCAAAATGTGGGACCCGGAACTTGGAAACACCAACGGCGGCTTCTCATATCCACTGAGCCGGACTTTCACATTCGGTCTTGACTTTACTTTCTAATAATACATATAATACATTATATATATGAAGACATTGAAAAAACTATCAATCATAGTGGCCGTAGGACTAAGCACGATATTCTTTTCGGGTTGCAGCGATTATCTGGATGTATCGGACGACCTGGCGGCAGAATTAAGCATGGAAGAAGTATTCAATAATACCGGTTATGCCCGTCGCTTCCACCGATATATATATTCCGGAATTCCGGATGTATCAAACATTATTATAACCAGTTCTTATGCAGCCTTGACGGGATTGGATAATCCCTGGCCGGCAGTTTCCGACGAGTTAAAAAGTGCACAAAATAATGTCAAGACAATTCCGACAGTAGGTTACCATGCCGGATCGGCGGATTTATCGCGCTGGAGTCTTTACAAACAAATCCGTCAGGCAAACGAATTTCTGGCATACTCGCATACGATCCCACAGCAAGGTGACGTTACGGATTACATTGACGAAGACGAATTGGCAAGATTGAAAAACGAAGCTCGTTTCCTACGTGCTTACTATCACTACTTGTTATTTGAATTGTATGGTCCTATCCCCATTATGACAGAAATATCGGAACCGTCCGCAAGTGATCTGGACTATTACCGGAACTCTGTCGACGAAGTAGTGCAATTCATCGATTCCGAACTCAATGAATGCTACAATGAGCTGCCTGAAAAGGAAGTGAACGATGACGGTACTCCAAACGAGAACCGAAGCGCAGCACCTACCAAAGGGGCAGCATTGGCTATTCTGGCAAAACTCCACGTGTATGCCGCAAGCCCCTTACTTAACGGAGGATATTCGGAAGCAATCGCATTGAGGGATAATCAGGACAAACAACTGTTTCCTGCGAAAGATGACAAAAAATGGCAAACTGCCTTAAACGCGTTGCAGCGCTTCATTGATTATGCAAAAACTCACTATCACCTTTATAAAGAAAAAGATAAAGACGGAGAGTTGAATGCAGAAGAATCTCTATACCAACTCTTTCAGGTAAGTTTGAACAACCCGGAAGCTATCTGGCAAACCAGCAAGAATTCATGGGGCGATGTAGGTGGAGAAGGAAGAGAACGCAGATGCACTCCACGTGCGATATATAGCGGATTCGGTTGTGTAGGTGTATTGCAGGAAGCCATTGACGATTTCTACATGAATGACGGCAAGAGTATTCACGAGTCAGGACTTTATTCAGAAGAAGGCATTGGCGAAGACGGCATTCCTAATATGTATAAGAATCGCGAACCACGTTTTTATCAGGCCATAACTTACTCCGGCAAGACATGGCAAAAAACAACGAAACAGATTTATTTCTATAAAGGCAGCGGAGACGATAACTCCAAAGCGGATATGAGCTACTCCGGCTATCTGCTTTACAAGGGAATGAATCGTGATCTTTTAAACCAAGGAAGCAATGCCAAATCAAAATACAGAGCAGGAATGTTGTTCCGTCTCGCCGACTTCTATTTATTATATGCCGAAGCGTTGAACCATGTAAATCCTTCGGATGAACGTATCATTGCACATATCGACAGTGTCCGCTACCGAGCAGGTATCCCTTTACTAAAGGACATCAAGCCTGAAATAAAAGGCAACCAAGCCTTACAGGAAGAAGCCATCCGCAAAGAACGCCGGATCGAACTATTCGCCGAAGGACAACGCTATTTCGACGTCCGTCGCTGGATGTGTGCCGATGAAGAAGGATATAAGCAAGGCGGACCGGTACATGGTATGAATATGAATGCCGATAACCTGGAGGACTTTATGGAGCGTACCGCATTTGAAACCCGTATTTTTGAAAGACGCATGTACCTCTATCCTATCCCGTTAAACGAGATTCAGAAGTCGAGCAAACTTGTTCAGAATCCGGGTTGGTAGCAGCCAAATGTCATAACACAGACACAATAGGTATCCCATCATAGATGCAGAAAAACATCACCTAAACGGTGCTGATGTAAAAAGAGTTTTCCATTCATTTTGGAAGACTCTTTTTTTTGAGCCTTACCAACTTGAAAGTATACCACAAAAAGCAAAAAACCCGCTAAAATTGCAGTTTTAGCGGGTTTTTGTCATTAAAAAGCTGGTGGTTTGTTGGGCTACCTGGATTCGAACCAGGAATGACAGGACCAGAATCTGTAGTGTTACCATTACACCATAGCCCAATAATTTTCGTTTGCGGGTGCAAAGATACAAATAATTTGGGAATTGCAAACATTTCTGCTATTTTTTTTGCAAAAACTCTCATTTTGCTCCCTTAAGTAGAAGCATCTCCCCTAAAAAACACAAAAATTAAGTCATAACTTTCTTGTATCCAATAAATCACCGTATATTTGTCAAAAATATCACGTTTATAATCAGAAACAAAGGGGAATCCTTTTTTGTTATAAACCAAAAGAGAACATGAATTATTAATTTCAATTACAGGAATGAACGATACGAAAATATTAATTGAAAAAATTAAAGAGGGAATTCAGGAAAAAAAAGGTAAAAACATCATTATTGCTGATTTAACCAGTATAGAAGATACCATCTGCAAATATTTCGTTATATGCCAGGGGAACTCCCCTAGTCAGGTAAATGCTATTGTAGACTCTGTCAAGGAGTTTGCCCGTAAAGGTGCAGACAGCAAACCGACCGCAATCGACGGACTCCGAAATGCAGAATGGGTGGCAATGGATTATTCCGATGTACTCGTACATGTCTTTCTGCCGGAAGTAAGATCCTTCTATAATCTTGAACATCTGTGGGCTGACGCCAAACTTACTCAAATCCCCGATTTAGACTAATCCACAATTATGGACAACAATAATACTAATAACAATAAGCCTAACAATAAGGTGAATATGCCCAAGTTCAATCTGAACTGGCTATATATGATTATTGCCCTCATGCTTCTCGGCCTTTGGTGGAGCAGCGATTCAAGAGGAAGCGGAAGTAAAGTCGTTCCTTACAGCGACTTCCAGAAGTATGTCACTAACGGCTACATCAGCAAAGTGCTGGGCTCTGAGAAAACTCTCGAAGCCCATGTCAAGCCGAATGCCGTAGGTGCAATATTCGGTGCGGACTCCACCAAAGTGGGAAGAAACCCGATTATCACCAGTAACCCTCCTTCCAAGGACAGACTGGATAAATTTCTGCAGGACGAAAAAGCAGCCGGTCATTTTGACGGAATCGCAGATTACCCTGCCGATTCGGATATTTTCCCGGCAATCCTGATTAATATTCTTCCACTGGTTTTATTAATCGCCCTATGGATATTCTTCATGCGCCGTATGAGCGGCGGTGGCGGCGGTGGTGCCGGCGGTGTATTCAATGTAGGAAAATCCAAAGCCCAGCTTTTCGAAAAGGGAGGCTCCATCAAGATTACATTCAAGGATGTAGCCGGCCTGGCGGAAGCAAAACAGGAAGTAGAAGAAATCGTAGAGTTTCTGAAAGAACCTCAGAAGTATACTGACCTGGGAGGTAAGATTCCCAAAGGCGCATTGCTCGTAGGCCCTCCGGGCACCGGTAAGACCTTGCTTGCCAAGGCTGTTGCCGGCGAAGCAAACGTTCCGTTCTTCTCACTGGCAGGTTCCGACTTCGTAGAAATGTTTGTCGGTGTAGGTGCTTCCCGCGTACGTGACTTGTTCAAGCAGGCTAAAGAAAAAGCTCCTTGTATTGTCTTTATCGATGAAATTGACGCGGTAGGCCGTGCTCGTGGAAAAAACCCGGCAATGGGTGGAAATGATGAGCGTGAAAACACTCTGAATCAGTTGCTGACTGAAATGGACGGCTTCGGTTCCAATAGTGGTGTGATTATCCTTGCCGCTACCAACCGTGTGGACGTACTTGACAAGGCATTGCTTCGTGCCGGACGTTTCGACCGTCAGATACACGTAGACCTGCCCGACCTTAACGAACGTAAAGAAGTATTCGGCGTACACCTGCGCCCGATCAAGATAGACGATACAGTAGATGTAGATTTGCTGGCACGTCAGACTCCGGGATTCTCCGGTGCGGACATTGCGAATGTCTGCAATGAAGCTGCGCTGATCGCAGCCCGTCACGGAAAGAAATTTGTAGGCAAGCAGGATTTTCTGGATGCGGTAGACCGTATCATCGGTGGTCTGGAAAAGAAGACCAAGATTACTACAGAAGCGGAAAGACGCTCGATTGCCTTGCATGAAGCAGGACACGCCTCTATTTCGTGGTTGCTGGAATACGCAAATCCATTGATCAAAGTAACGATTGTTCCCCGCGGACGTGCATTGGGTGCCGCCTGGTATCTGCCGGAAGAACGTCAGATCACTACTAAAGAGCAAATGCTTGATGAAATGTGTGCTACCCTCGGAGGACGTGCAGCCGAAGATCTGTTCATCGGACGCATCTCTACCGGTGCCATGAACGACCTCGAAAGAGTTACGAAACAGGCATACGGCATGATTGCTTATTTAGGTATGAGTGACAAACTACCCAACTTATGCTATTATAATAATGAGGAATATTCTTTCAACCGTCCATATAGCGAAAAGACAGCCGAACTCATCGACGAAGAAGTGAAACGGATGGTGAACGAGCAATATGAACGTGCCAAGAAGATTTTGTCCGAACATATGGAAGGACACAATAAACTGGCTCAGTTACTGATCGACAAAGAAGTGATCTTTGCCGAAGACGTCGAACGTATTTTCGGTAAACGCCCGTGGGCATCCCGCTCGGAAGAAATCATGGCTGCCAAAGAAAGCCAGGACGCTGCCAGAGCGGAAAGAGAACTTGCCGAGAAACTGAAAGCAGAAGAACAAGAAATCAAAGAAGAGGAAGCTAAAAATTCTGCTCAGGAAGAAGCAACTACAGAAACGAAAATCACTGCGGAAGGAAAAAAAGTAACCGTAGAAGGAAAAGTTACTATAGAAGCAAAATCCAATGAGGAAGAACAAACTACCGAATCTAAATAATTAAAACACGAAGATTTTGATTAGTAATTTTATAAAACGGGCCATTACGGGTATACTCTTTGTTGCCATTTTAGTGGGATGTATACTCTATAATTCTTTCAGCTTCGGCATTCTGTTCATGGCGATCAGTGCACTGACAATCTATGAATTCGGACAGTTAATCAACAGCCGCGCAGAAGGAGTCAATGTAAACAAAACCATTATCATGCTGGGAGGAGCTTACTTGTTCCTCGCAGTGATGGGATTCTGTATCGATGCAGCCGACTCCAAGATTTTCATTCCTTATTTGCTGCTGCTACTCTATTTGATGATCAGTGAGCTGTATCTGAAAAAGGCAAGTCCAATGCTTAACTGGGCATATTCCATGCTCAGCCAGCTTTATATAGGCCTGCCGTTTGCCTTGCTCAATGTCTTGGCATTTCATACTGATCCGGAATATAGCAGCGTAAGCTACAATCCGATCCTGCCATTGTCTATCTTTATATTCCTTTGGCTGAGTGATACGGGTGCATATTGTGTCGGTTCATTAATTGGCAAACACCGCTTGTTTGAACGTATTTCTCCTAAAAAATCATGGGAAGGTTCCATCGGTGGCGGAGTAGTAGCTATCGGAGCTTCTTTTGTCTTGGCACATTATTTCACGATTATGTCAATGTGGGAATGGACAGGTCTGGCTTTAGTCGTTGTCGTTTTCGGAACATGGGGTGACCTGACAGAATCATTACTGAAACGCCAGCTACACGTTAAAGATTCGGGAACCATTCTTCCGGGACATGGAGGGATGCTCGACCGCTTCGACAGTGCTTTGATGGCTATACCGGCAGCAGTCTTTTATCTATATGCACTGACTTGGTTTTAATAACAGAATAAATAAAATAAAAGGTCGGAAGCCGCTTTGAAGCACTTCCGACCTTTTTTTTCACACACAGTGTTCGTCAAGGTTTAGGTTTAGTTATTTATAAAAGTTTTGCTATTTAACAAAAGAAGTAGAATGCACATCTTTCGCTTTTTCCGGAACGCCTACCGGATGATCCAAATCAAGAACGATCACTCTTCCTTCTCCATTTTCTTCTGAATTAATAGTCACCTTGAATCCTTTAAATTCTGTTTCAGCTGCATCTTTTGCCGTTGGATAGAACTCTTCCAGATTATAAGAAACTCGTCCCCATCCCCGGTATCCAGTCACATCATCATACGTATTGTAACGTAATTCCAGATGTATATACCCATCTTCATCCACATTCAAAGCTTCCGGTGTTTCCGGAGCTTCCGGTTCTATCTTATTCTGTACAAGACTGATGCGGTGCTTTTCAGAACGAGGCAAATACTGATGGAAGATGATATTCAGAAACTTTCCTCCCAGCCACATATCTCCTTGATAAATCACGATAGGATCATTACCGAATTCCTCTTCATTTTCAGCCGTCATATCTTCCACTTCTTTTGTCAACACTTCCTGAATTCCTTCGATCTTTACCTGAGCACCCTTATCCGTATCAGCCAAAGGATTGAAAAAAGCAACTACTCGTTCACCGTCTACCGGTTTGTACCAAGGAATAGAGCTGGCCACCGGATCAATCATACCCCAACGATCACCTTCCAGATAATAACCACCGCCACCGGTAGCACGAACTGTAGCCCAATCCCATCCTATGTCTCCAATTGAGTACCCATCGTCGTCACATGATTGCAGCGCAGGTACCAATGCGAGCAATAACATTACTAAAAGCCAATTAAATTTTTTCATATTTATTCCTCTCTTTTTAATTCTTCTGCTATATAAATAAAAAAGCCGGGCATTTACTGCACCGGCTTTACGTTTATTCAGAAAAAGAAAGTTATTTTTTCAACAGTTCAAGCATTTTGCGAGCAGCATGCTGGGGAGCACCTGCAGGCCCCAACCGAGCTGCCATATACTCATATTCGGCAAGCATACGATCCTTATATTCCTGATCTTCAATCAGTTTCTTTAGTTCACTCTGCATATTTCCGACTGTCATTGTATCTGCAACCAACTCCTTTACAACCTCACGATTTGCAATCAGATTGACTAGTGAGATAAATTTCACTTTCAAGATATGACGACGCAAAAACGAAACCACTTTTCCAATCGGTGTATAGTAACAAACCACCTGAGGAACACGGAACAAGGCTGTCTCAAGAGTCGCCGTACCCGAAGTGACCAAAGCCGCCTCCGCATGTTGTAGCAAACGATAGGTCTGGTCAAAGATTATTTTCACTTTAGCCTGCCCTACATATTGTTTGTAATACTCCGGAGCGATGCCGGGAGCACCGGCCAGTACCAGTTGATAATCGGGAAAAGCAGAAGCAGCTTTCAGCATATCCGGCAGATTATCCTTGATCTCCTGTTTCCGGCTTCCCGCCAACAGTGCGATTACCGGTTTATCCTCCAGATTATTATCCGCCAAGAATGCTTCCGAATTTTTAGGATGAGCTTTCTGATAAGCAGCCACTTCATCTACCGTAGGATTTCCTACATAATGTATAGGATACCGGTGCTTCTCTTCAAAAAACTCCACTTCAAAAGGAAGAATGGAGAAAAGTTCATCCACATCACGTTTGATATTCTTTATGCGGTACTCCTTCCATGCCCATATCTTCGGAGAAATATAATAGAAGACAGGAATCTGCGTCTCGGAATGTACAAACTTAGCTATGTTAAGATTGAAACCGGGATAATCGACCAAGATCACCACATCGGGATTCCAGGCCACAATATCTTCCTTGCAACGTTTCATATTTGCAAAAATCGTACGCAAATGAAGCAGTACTGGAATAAATCCCATATACGCCAGCTCTTTATAATGCTTCACCATCGTTCCTCCGACGGCAGCCATCAAATCTCCACCAAAAAAGCGGAAATCGGCCTGAGGATCTTCCGCCTTGAGGGCAGTCATCAAATGGGACGCATGCAAGTCTCCGGAAGCTTCACCGACAATCAGATAGTACTTCATGGGAATTTTGAATTAGGAGTTTTGATATTTGAAATCAGCACAATGCGTATGTCAGAATTCCAGTTGCTGACAATAGCCATTCAGTTCATCTATAAAGCCGTAAGCAGTCATATCGACTGTCGTTGGCGTGATAGCCACATATCCGTTTTCCAGCGCCCAATGATCATTGTTCTCATTTTCAAGTTCATGATCGGTGAATGAACCGGTCAGCCAAAAGTAATTATGGTCATCAAGACGGGGACAAGTTACCCATTCATTCACCCAGCATCCCTTTGCCTGTTCACAAACCTTCACTCCTTTGAGGTCGGGAGTATCGGGAAAGTTCACATTAAGACAAGTCAACGGGGGCAGTCCTTTTTCCAATATCATGGCAGCTATCTTGCGTATATAAGGGCCCGAAGGTTCAAAATCAGCATCGGGCTGATGATTGCACAGAGAAAAACCAATCGAAGGAATTCCCTTCAGACAGCCTTCAATCACTACTCCCATCGTTCCTGAATAATGCACGTTAATAGCGGAATTATCTCCATGATTGATACCGCCTACGATCAGGTCAGGCTTCCGGTCGAGCACTGAGCCCAATGCCAGCTTGATACAATCGGTCGGCGTTCCTGTACATTTATATACAGTCAGTCCCACTTCTCTTTTGACCAGTTGATAATGAACCGGATGAGTCACCGTCAATGCACTGCCGCTGCCGGAGCGCGGAGAGTCGGGTGCCATTACAACAATTTCCCCCAACGGACGAAGGAACTTCACCAGTTCACTAATACCTTTAGCCATAACACCATCGTCATTCGAAACGAGGATCAACGGCTTCTTACTTTCCATATATTCAATCCTTTCCTTTTTAATGTTCGCACAAAAGTAGCAAAAAGTAACCGTACTGCCAACCGCTTATCTCCGAATATCATATTAATCACATCGCTATCTGACGAATATACACCCGTTTACAAATCTTAATCTTCTGCAAGCGAGTAAAAAAAGAAATAGATATCCAATATAAATATGTATATTTGCAAGCTCAAACAGAGAAAGTATGATGATAAAATCAACCAGGTTTCGGAACTGTTTCGTCCGGCAGTTATTAACAAAACCGGTGACTTATCAACAGAAAATGCAAAGTTTCTCTTTTTTCGTAGGCGCTCTAAGGAATTATCACTTATTTCGCTGCCAATAAATTTAGAGTATATGGGAAAAATAATTGCTTTGGCCAATCAAAAAGGGGGTGTAGGAAAGACCACGACTACGATTAATCTCGCAGCGTCACTTGCTACACTTGAAAAGAAAGTACTCGTGGTAGATGCAGACCCGCAAGCAAATGCCTCTTCCGGCCTGGGAGTGGACATCAAGCAGTCGGAATGCACTATCTATGAATGCATTATTGACAGAGCCAATGTACAGGACGCTATTCTTGACACAGAAATCGACTCTTTGAAAGTGATCTCTTCGCACATCAATCTTGTAGGAGCAGAGATTGAAATGCTGAACCTCCCAAACCGCGAAAAGATACTGAAAGAAGTGCTCACACCCTTGAAGAAAGAATATGACTATATTCTGATAGATTGTTCTCCTTCACTCGGACTGATCACCATCAATGCCCTGACGGCAGCCGACTCCGTGATCATCCCCGTGCAAGCTGAGTATTTTGCTCTTGAAGGCATCAGCAAACTGCTGAATACGATTAAAATCATCAAGTCGAAACTGAATCCCGCTCTGGAAATCGAAGGTTTCCTGCTGACGATGTATGACTCACGTCTGCGTCAGGCAAACCAGATTTACGACGAAGTGAAAAGACACTTCCAGGAATTAGTTTTCAACAGCGTGATCCAGCGAAATGTGAAACTGAGCGAGGCTCCCAGCTACGGTATCCCGACCATTCTTTATGATGCGGACTCTACCGGTGCCAAAAACCATCTCGCCCTTGCCAAAGAGATTATCAACAGAAATAAATAACCGAAGAAGATATGGCAACACAAAAAAGAAATGCATTAGGACGCGGACTTGACGCCCTGCTCTCAATGGATGATGTGAAAACCGAAGGTTCTTCTTCCATTAGTGAAATAGAGTTGGCGAAGATTACCGTCAACCCCAATCAGCCACGCCGCGAATTCGATCAAACGGCATTGCAGGAACTGGCTGATTCCATTGCGGAAATCGGTATCATACAGCCTATCACTCTACGCAAGCTCTCGGACGATGAGTATCAGATCATCGCGGGAGAGCGTCGTTACCGTGCTTCACAAAAAGCAGGACTGAAAACCATCCCTGCCTACATCCGCACTGCCGACGACGAAAACATGATGGAAATGGCGCTGATTGAAAACATACAGCGTGAAGACCTGAATGCGGTAGAAATAGCATTGGCTTATCAACATCTGCTGGACCAGTATGAACTGACACAGGAACGCCTGAGCGAACGTATCGGCAAGAACCGGACCACTATCGCCAACTACCTGCGTCTACTGAAACTGCCGGCTCCTATACAGATGGCTCTACAAAACAAACAGCTAGATATGGGACATGCACGTGCATTGATTTCATTAGGCGACCCCAAACTTCAAGTAAAAATATTCGAAGAGATACAGGAACACGGATACTCCGTCCGCAAAGTAGAAGAGATTGTCAAATCGCTGAGCGAAGGAGAAGCTGTGAAAAGCGGCACACGGAAAATCACTCCGAAACGCAGCAAACTACCGGAAGAGTTTAATTTACTAAAGCAACAACTCACGGGATTTTTCAACACCAAGGTACAACTGACTTGCTCCGAAAAGGGGAAAGGAAAAATCAGTATTCCTTTCAGCAACGAGGAGGAACTGGAACGTATCATGGAAATCTTCGATACGCTAAAAAAGTAGATGACAAGAAAAAGTAAGAAATATCAGTTACTCATCATCACCCTGCTTCTCTGTTTTCTACAGGTGGCAGGGATTGATGTGTATGCACAAGAACCTGTGACTCCGGTACAGAAAGACAGTATTATTCAGAGCCGGGAAGCACCGAAAGCACGTGCACGAAGGCACCGGGATCCTGCTCAGGTGATGGATTCGTTGAAAAAGGATTCAATCAAAATATTGCATCCGGAACGCCTGCAAGCAACCGACAGTCTGTCTGCTGTCAAAATACAGATAGCCGACAGTCTTGACGCAGCCAATAAAAAAGAACTGAAGAAGATAGAACAGCCGGCACCTATTGTAGTGAAAACCGACACAGCACCTCCTGTGCAGGATCTCAACAAGAAACTGTTCATTCCCAACCCGACCAAAGCAACATGGCTTGCAGTCGTATTCCCTGGCGGAGGACAGATTTACAACCGTAAATACTGGAAACTACCTATTATATATGGAGGGTTTGCAGGATGTGCGTATGCCCTCAGCTGGAACGGGAAAATGTATAAAGACTATTCACAGGCCTATCTGGACATCATGGACAGTAATCCAAACACCAAGAGCTATGAAGATTTGCTGCCACCGAACGCCCAGTATAATGAAGAGCAACTGAAAAACACCTTGAAACGAAGAAAGGACTCGTTCCGTCGTTTTCGGGACCTTAGTATATTTGCATTTATCGGAGTATACCTTATCTCCATCATCGATGCCTATGTCGATGCGGAATTATCGAACTTCGACATTTCACCTGACTTGAGTATGAAGCTGGAGCCAACTGTCATCGACAATAACAGCCAGTTCCGCTCCAACAGTTACAAGAATAAGTCAGTGGGACTGCAATGCGTACTACGATTTTAAAAACACAATTTAGATTGAACTTATAATTAAAGCATGAAGAAATTAGAAAACTATTGTTCGATTATTTTCCTTTTCCTGTTGGCAACCACACAGGTAAAAGCTCAAAGTGTAGATGTAGTTATTCGTGAAAACGGAACCGAACGCAAAGAAAGCATCGATCTTCCAAAGAGTATGACTTACCCGCTCGACAGTCTGCTGAACGACTGGAAAGCTAAAAACTATATTGATTTAGGCAAAGATTGCAGTACGGCGGAAGTGAATCCTTTATTCAGTGATTCTGTCTACATTGACCGCCTTTCACGTATTCCGGCTGTCATGGAAATGCCTTATAATGACATTGTACGCAAATTCATCGATATGTACGCGGGTCGCCTGCGCAATCAGGTTTCATTCATGCTGAGCGCCTGCAATTTCTATATGCCTATTTTCGAAGAAGCACTGGACGCTTACGGACTTCCTTTGGAACTGAAGTATCTGCCGATTATCGAATCTGCACTGAATCCTTCAGCTGTGTCACGTGCCGGTGCTTCTGGACTGTGGCAATTCATGATTGGAACAGGAAAGATTTACGGTCTTGAATCCAATAGTCTGATAGACGAACGCCGCGACCCGATCAAAGCAACTTGGGCTGCCGCCCGTTATTTGAAAGAGATGTACGATATTTATGGAGACTGGAATCTGGTTATAGCAGCCTATAACTGTGGCCCAGGTACTATCAACAAAGCAATCCGCCGCGCCGGAGGCGAAACGGATTACTGGAAAATCTATAACCTGCTGCCTAAAGAGACACGCGGATATGTACCTGCTTTCATCGCAGCCAACTACGTGATGACATACTATTGCGACCACAACATCTGTCCGATGGAAACAAACATTCCGGCAAGCACAGATACGGTGCAAGTCACTAAAAACCTTCATTTCGAGCAGATTGCCGAACTTTGCAATGTTCCGCTGGAGGAAGTGAAAAGCCTGAATCCCCAATACAAGAAACAAGTGATTCCCGGCACGACCAAACCTTGTACATTACGTTTACCACAAGGTGCCATCAGTACGTTTATTGACAAGCAAGATACAATCTACGCACACCGTGCCGACGAGCTATTCCGCAACCGCAAAACCGTTGCAGTGAAAGAAGTTACTCCAACCACCCGCAGACAGACAAGCGCTGTTGCCGGTAAAGGAAAATTAACTTATTATAAGATAAAAAGTGGAGACACTCTTTCATCGATTGCCGAAAAGCTAGGCGTACGTGTCAAAGATATACAGCAGTGGAACGGTATGTCGAACACCAGAATCGCAGCAGGAAAACAATTGAAAATCTACAAATAAATGACTTCCCGCTTGCTTCATTCGGAAATTTGCTTATTTTTGCAAAAATAAGCGAATGAAAGGATAACGAATATGGATAATATAACCCCCAAAGAAATAGCAGATGAAGAGATGATCAATCAGGCGTTCCAGGAACTTCTGAATGATTATCTCCATACTAAACATCGCAAACGAGTTGAAATCATCACAAAAGCTTTCAACTTCGCTAATCAGGCACACAAAGGAATCAAACGCCGATCCGGCGAACCTTATATCATGCACCCGATTGCCGTTGCACAAATAGTATGTAACGAAATTGGTCTTGGTTCTACTTCTATCTGTGCGGCACTGCTGCACGACGTAGTAGAAGACACTGATTACACGGTAGAAGACATCGAAAATATCTTTGGACCGAAGATTGCCCAGATTGTAGACGGACTGACCAAAATCTCCGGAGGGATCTTCGGTGACCGTGCTTCGGCACAGGCAGAGAACTTCAAGAAGTTACTGCTCACCATGTCGAACGATATCCGAGTTATCCTGATCAAAATAGCCGACCGCTTGCACAATATGCGCACGCTGGGTTCCATGCTGCCCAACAAGCAATATAAGATAGCAGGAGAAACTCTCTACATCTATGCCCCGTTAGCCAACCGCCTAGGTCTGTACAAGATAAAAACAGAGCTTGAAAACCTCAGCTTCAAATATGAACACCCCGAAGAATATGCCGAGATAGAAGAAAAGCTGAATGCTACCGCCGCCGAACGCGACAAAGTATTCAACGACTTCACAGCTCCGATCCGCACCCAGCTGGATAAGATGGGGCTGAAATACCGGATTTTGGCACGTGTGAAATCGATCTACTCCATCTGGAACAAGATGCAGACCAAACACGTCCCGTTCGAGGAGATTTATGACTTGCTCGCTGTCCGCATCATCTTCGAACCACGCAACGTGGAAGAAGAGCTCAACGACTGTTTCGACATCTATGTCTCCATTTCCAAGATATACAAGCCTCATCCCGACCGCCTACGCGACTGGGTAAGCCACCCGAAGGCGAATGGTTACCAAGCATTGCACGTCACCCTGATGGGAAACAACGGACAATGGATCGAGGTACAGATTCGCAGCGAACGGATGAACGATGTTGCAGAACAAGGCTTTGCCGCCCACTGGAAATATAAAGAAGGAGGAGGCAGCGAAGACGAAGGTGAACTGGAGAAATGGCTGAAAACCATTAAAGAGATACTGGATGATCCGCAACCGGACGCAATCGACTTTTTGGATACGATCAAACTGAACCTGTTTGCTTCCGAAATCTTCGTGTTCACTCCGAAGGGAGAGTTAAAGACAATGCCACAAAACTCTACGGCACTGGATTTTGCCTTCTCACTGCACACAGATATCGGTAGCCATTGTATCGGCGCCAAGGTCAATCATAAACTGGTGCCGCTAAGTCATAAACTGCAAAGTGGAGATCAGGTTGAAATATTGACCTCCAAATCCCAACGTGTACAACCGCAATGGGAGGTATTTGCAACGACCGCCCGTGCCCGTGCCAAGATCGCAGCGATTCTTCGCAAAGAACGGAAAGCGAATCAGAAAATTGGCGAAGAGCTACTCAACGAGTTTCTGAAGAAGGAAGAAATACGTCCGGAAGAAGCTGTCATCGAGAAGTTGCGTAAATTTCACAACTTCAAGAATGAAGAAGAGTTACTGGCCGCTATCGGCAGCAAAGCCATTACTTTGGGAGAAGCGGACAAGAACGAGCTGAGAGAAAAGCAAACCAGCAACTGGAAGAAATACCTGACGTTCTCCTTCGGGAACAGCAACAAGGAAAAACCGGAAGAGAAAGAACCGCAGGAAAAAGAAAAGATCAATCCGAAAGAGATTCTTAAACTGACCGAAGAAAGCCTGCAAAAGAAATACATCATGGCCGAATGTTGTCATCCGATTCCCGGTGATGATGTTTTGGGTTACGTTGATGAAAACGACCGCATTATTATTCATAAACGCCAGTGCCCTGTTGCTGCCAAGCTGAAAAGCAGCTATGGCAACCGTATATTAGCGACCGAATGGGATACTCACAAAGAACTTTCTTTCCTCGTATATATCTATTTAAGAGGTATAGACAGCATGGGACTTCTGAATGAAGTGACTCAGGTCATTTCCAGACAGCTCAACGTGAACATCCGTAAACTTGCCATTGAAACGAATGACGGGATATTCGAAGGAAAGATTCAGCTATGGGTACACGATGTGGAAGATGTAAAGACAATCTGTAATAATCTGAAGAAGATTCAAAACATCAAACAGGTGAACCGGGTGGAGGAATAATTTATCGTCCGTCCAGTTCTTTCTTGATAGCCAGAAGCTCTTCCTTAATACCTTTCAGACGGTTCACAATTTCGTAATTGCGAACCGTGGCTTCCTTATTATCCTTCAACCGTTGACGGGCACCGGGAAGCGTCAGACCTTTCTCCTTCACCAGATGATAGATCAGACCAATCGTTTCCACATCCTCCTTTCGATACTGACGTATCCCCCTCCCCGTTGTCCTGGGAGAAATCTGCGGGAACTCCTTCTCCCAAAAACGAAGCAAGGATGCATTGACTCCAAACATATCGGCCACTTCGGCTATGGAGTAATATAATTTTAGTTCTTTGTCCGTATTCAGCATAGAAATCGTTGTTTTAAGAGATTAATCGAACACTTTACCGTGATTGGCGGCTAGTTGAATCATCTTCTCATAATCTTCCGCACTCAAGTCCATGAAGTAATAGTTGACAGGATTCACAACCTTTCCCTTCACGTGTACCTCATAGTGAAGATGAGGACCGGTGCTCTTACCTGTACTTCCCACTTTTCCAATCACCTCGCCACGTACCACCTTTTTCCCGACTTTCGTGTTATAGCTCTGTAAGTGAGCGTACCGAGTCAGATAACCGAAGCCATGGTCAATCTCAATCGTATTGCCATATCCGGTTTCCCATCCTACTTTTACCACTGTACCGTCACCGGTCGCATAGACATCCGTTCCCGGATGAGCGGAGAAGTCCATTCCCGAATGAAACTTCGTCGTACCGTAAATCGGATCAATACGTGTTCCGTATCCGGAAGCAGTCTTGCGAAGGTCTTTATTGGAGATAGGCTGGATAGCCGGAATACATTTCAGCATTTCATCATGATTCTTACACATATCCACCACGTCATCGAAAGATTTGGACTGGATATAAAGTTGTTTGGACAGTACATCCAGCTTTTGGGTCGTATTTACCACCAGCTTGGAGTTTGCCAGATCCATCAGCTCCTCATACCGGTTCGTACCTCCAAAACCCGCCTGACGGATAGCCGGCGAAACAGGATCAGCTTGCAGAATCACCCGATACAGGTTATCGTCACGCTGCTGAATATCCTGCAGCACCCCCATCGCATCATCCAGACGGCGGGAAAGTACATTATATTGCGCCAAAAGACGGCTATTTTCGATTCGCAGCTCCTTCTCCGAAGGCGATCCGAACACTAGAAGCAAGACGATGAAGCATCCGGCTCCAAGTCCCATACCGATAAAAAGCCGGCGCAGAATGCTAAGTGCACGCTGCCGTACGGTAGGGTAAATTCGGTCATAAGTCTGCGTCCTTGGATTGTAGATGTAGTAAACTTTGCGCATCTTTTTGGAAATATTTCGCTTGTTAATACGGCAAAAGTAATAAAAACAAGCTATCTTTGCACAGTTTTTTGAGAATATTAACCTCAACAATAGATATATAGAAGAATATGTTGACTGCAAAAGAGATCAGAGATTCATTCAAGAATTTCTTTGAGTCGAAAGGACACCACATTGTTCCCTCGGCTCCGATGGTGATAAAAGATGACCCTACCCTAATGTTTACCAACGCAGGGATGAACCAGTTTAAAGATATTATTTTGGGTAACCACCCGGCCAAATACCACAGAGTCGCGGACTCTCAGAAATGTCTGCGTGTAAGCGGAAAGCATAATGACCTGGAAGAAGTGGGACACGATACGTACCACCACACCATGTTCGAAATGCTGGGCAACTGGTCATTCGGTGACTACTTCAAGAAAGAAGCCATCAACTGGGCATGGGAATATCTGGTAGAAGTATTGAAACTGAATCCGGAACACCTGTACGCCACTGTATTCGAAGGAAGCCCCGAAGAAGGACTGAGCCGTGACGACGAAGCCGCTTCTTACTGGGAACAGTATCTGCCGAAAGATCACATCATCAACGGCAACAAGCACGACAACTTCTGGGAAATGGGTGATACAGGTCCTTGCGGACCTTGTTCGGAAATCCACATCGACCTCCGTCCGGCAGAAGAACGTGCCAAAATCTCCGGCCGTGATCTCGTCAACCACGATCATCCCCAAGTGATTGAAATATGGAACCTTGTGTTCATGCAATATAACCGTAAAGCTGACGGCAGCCTCGAACCACTTCCTGCAAAGGTTATCGATACAGGTATGGGATTCGAACGCCTCTGTATGGCTTTGCAGGGCAAGACTTCCAACTACGATACAGACGTATTCCAGCCGATGCTGAAAGCGATTGCAGCAATATCAGGCACAGAGTACGGAAAAGACAAACAGCAGGACATCGCCATGCGTGTAATCGCTGACCACATCCGTACGATTGCTTTCTCCATTACGGACGGCCAGCTGCCTTCCAATGCCAAGGCAGGTTATGTAATCCGCCGTATCCTCCGCCGCGCCGTTCGCTACGGATATACTTTCCTCGGACAGAAACAGTCATTCATGTACAAGCTGCTTCCGGTGTTGATCGACAACATGGGAGACGCTTATCCGGAACTGATCGCACAGAAAGGTCTGATCGAAAAAGTAATCAAGGAAGAAGAAGAAGCCTTCCTTCGCACGCTGGAAACAGGTATCCGTCTGCTGGATAAAACAATGGAAGATACAAAGGCCGCCGGAAAGACAGAAATCAGCGGTAAAGATGCCTTTACCTTATATGATACTTTCGGTTTTCCGTTAGACCTGACAGAACTGATTCTTCGCGAAAATGGAATGACAGTCAACATCGAAGAGTTCAACGCGGAAATGCAACAGCAGAAACAGCGTGCACGTAACGCTGCCGCCATCGAAACCGGTGACTGGGTGACTCTGAGAGAAGGAACAACCGAATTCGTAGGTTACGACTATACTGAATACGAAGCATCTATTCTCCGCTATCGTCAGATCAAGCAGAAAAACCAGACACTGTATCAGATCGTACTTGACTGTACTCCGTTCTATGCAGAAAGCGGTGGTCAGGTAGGCGACACCGGTGTATTGGTCAGCGAATTCGAGACCATCGAAGTGATTGACACCAAGAAAGAGAACAATCTACCGATACATATTACCAAAAAGTTGCCGGAACATCCGGAAGCTCCGATGATGGCTTGTGTAGACACCGACAAACGGGCAGCCTGCGCAGCCAATCACTCGGCAACTCACCTGCTGGACTCTGCCCTGCGTGAAGTACTGGGCGAGCATATCGAACAGAAAGGTTCGTTAGTAACACCGGATTCACTGCGTTTCGACTTCTCTCACTTCCAGAAGGTGACCGACGAAGAAATCCGCCAGGTAGAACACTTGGTGAATGCCAAGATTCGTGCCAACATACCTTTGAAGGAATACCGCAACATTCCCATCGAGGAAGCGAAAGAGCTGGGAGCTATCGCCCTCTTCGGTGAAAAGTACGGTGAAAGAGTACGTGTCATCCAGTTCGGTTCTTCTATCGAATTCTGTGGAGGTATCCACGTAGCCGCAACCGGAAATATCGGTATGGTGAAGATCATTTCCGAAAGCTCTGTTGCAGCCGGTGTACGCCGTATCGAAGCATATACGGGAGCCCGTGTGGAAGAAATGCTGGATACCATCCAGGATACGATCAGTGAATTGAAATCGCTCTTCAACAACGCACCCGACCTGGGTATTGCCATCCGCAAGTATATTGAGGAAAACGCAGGACTGAAAAAGCAGGTAGAAGACTACATGAAAGAGAAAGAAGCCTCGCTGAAAGAAAGACTGCTGAAGAATATACAGGAAATTCACGGTATCAAGGTAATCAAGTTCTGTGCTCCGTTGCCGGCGGAAGTGGTGAAGAATATCGCCTTCCAGCTTCGCGGTGAAATCACAGAAAACCTGTTCTTTGTGGCCGGAAGCCTCGACAACGGCAAGCCTATGCTGACCGTCATGCTAAGTGACAATCTGGTGGCCGGTGGCTTGAAAGCAGGCAACCTGGTGAAAGAAGCAGCCAAACTGATTCAAGGCGGCGGAGGCGGTCAACCTCATTTCGCTACTGCCGGAGGCAAGAATACAGACGGACTGAATGCCGCTATCGAAAAGGTACTGGAACTCGCAGGTATCTAAAAAAGCAGTAACATACATCCAATACAAGAACCGTGTCTTAAAGTCCTCGCACTTTAAGGCACGGTTTTTTATTTCAGATTCCAGTGTCAACAGCAACTAATCAGCCTCCTGCCAAAAATATTCGTGATATAAACTCAATTATCACAACTTTTTCCTACCTTTGTAAACAGATTAATTATTTTTCTTATCCTTCAAATAATAAAATAAGTAATCACCAATACCCGTACACCGATGAAAACACCTATTTACCTACTTCTAATCGTTTGTATTTTTGCATCCTGCAACACCAAACAGACAAAAGCTGAAATTGATTACACATCGTATGTAAATCCTTTTATTGGCACCGATTTCACAGGAAACACTTATCCCGGCGCACAAGCCCCCTTCGGTATGGTGCAGCTCAGCCCGGACAACGGACTTCCGGGATGGGACCGCATCTCCGGCTATTTTTATCCGGACAGCACCATCGCCGGCTTCAGCCATACCCACCTTTCGGGAACAGGTGCAGGCGACTTGTACGACATCTCTTTCATGCCGGTCACACTGCCCTACAAAGAGGCAGAAGCGCCGCTGGGCATCTACTCCAAGTTTTCTCACGATGAAGAGAGCGCCTATGCAGGCTACTATCAAGTACGTCTGAAAGACTACCATATCAATGTGGAACTGACCGCAACCGAACGTTGTGGCATCCAGCGATACACCTTCCCCAAAGCCGAAGCCGCCATCTTCCTGAATCTGAAGAAAGCCATGAACTGGGACTTCACAAACGATTCGCACATCGAAGTAGTGGACTCTGTGACGATTCAAGGATACCGTTACTCCGACGGCTGGGCACGCGACCAGCGAATCTACTTCCGCACCCGCTTCTCCAAGCCTTTCGACAAGGTGAAACTGGATACGACTGCCATTATCAAAGACAAGCAACACATCGGTACGGCTGTCATCGCACGTTTTGACTTCCATACCGAAGAAGGAGAACAGATTCTCGTCAATACCGCCATTTCCGGCGTCAGCATGGAAGGCGCAGCCAAGAACCTGCAAGCCGAAGTGCCCGAAAATGACTTCGACAAGTATCTGGCAGAAACAAAAGCAAACTGGAACCGCCAACTGGGAAAGATCGAAGTCGAGAGTAACAATCAAGACGATAAAGTAAACTTTTATACAGCTCTGTACCACTCGATGATCGCGCCTACGATTTACAGTGACGTAGACGGAGCCTATTACGGTCCCGACAAAAAAGTACATCAGAGTGACGGCTGGGTGAATTACAGCACTTTCTCCCTTTGGGATACCTACCGTGCCGCCCATCCCCTTTTCACATATACCGAGCCGGAACGTGTCAACGACATGGTAAAATCCTTCATCGCCTTCTTTGAACAGAACGGACGCCTGCCCGTATGGAACTTCTACGGGAGTGAAACCGATATGATGATCGGCTATCATGCCGTTCCCGTGATTGTAGATGCCTATCTGAAAGGTATAGGCAACTTTGATACAGAGAAAGCACTGGCCGCCTGCGTAGCTACCGCCAATCTGGATAACTACCGGGGCATCGGGCTATACAAGCAATTAGGCTATATTCCTTACAATGTGACAGATCATTACAATGCCGAAAATTGGTCACTGTCCAAAACACTGGAATATGCATTTGACGATTACTGCATCGCTGAGATGGCGAACAAGATGGGTAAGAAGGAGATAGCGGACGAATTCTACAAACGTTCTCACAACTACAAGAATGTTTACAACCCGGCCACTTCGTTCATGCAGCCGCGTGACGATAAAGGTAACTTTATCAAAGACTTCAAAGCCGACGAATACACTCCGCATATCTGCGAAAGTAACGGCTGGCAATACTTTTGGTCCGTGCAGCATGACATAGACGGTCTGATTGATCTCACAGGAGGCACAAGCCGCTTTGCAGAGAAACTGGACAGTATGTTTACCTACCATCCGGCAAACGACGAAGAACTTCCCATCTTCAGCACGGGAATGATCGGACAATATGCTCACGGAAATGAACCGAGCCATCACGTAATCTATCTCTTCAATGCCGTAGGACAACAGAACCTGACACAGAAATACGTTGCCAAAGTAATGAACGAGCTTTACAAGAACGAGCCTGCCGGTCTTTGCGGAAACGAAGACTGCGGACAAATGTCTGCCTGGTACGTATTCAGCGCAATGGGATTCTATCCCGTCAATCCGGTCAGCGGAAAGTATGAAATCGGTACTCCCCTGTTCCCGGAGATGAAGTTGCATCTAGCTAACGGAAAGACATTTACAGTACTTGCCCCCAAAGTGAGCAAAGAGAATATTTACATTCAATCTATCAAAGTAGACGGTCAACCGTACAACAAGACCTACCTTACCCATGAACAGATTATGAGCGGTGCCACCGTCGAATTTGAAATGGGGAATACTCCCTTAGTGGAAGTCGAATTTGAAGAACAAACCCAGTAGGTCCACCTAAACTAATCTATCGGAAAAATGGATGAAAACTTCGACTTAACCTACAAAGCTCTATTCCGCAGGTACTACCCCAGCCTGATATTCTATGCCACCCGACTGGTAGGAGAAGAAGAGGCGGAGGATGTAGTGCAGGACGTGTTCGTAGAGCTTTGGAAACGAAAAGACAGCATAGAGATAGGAGAGCAGATTCAGGCTTTCCTCTATCGTGCTGTCTATACACGTGCCCTTAACGTATTGAAACATCGTAATGTAGAAGATGGCTATTGCGCCGCCATGGAAGAGATAAACCGGAGGCGTGCAGAGTTTTATCAGCCGGACAACAACGAAGTGATCCGCAAGATCGAAGACCGGGAATTGCGGAAAGAGATTCACGATGCAATCAATGAGCTTCCGGACAAGTGCAAAGAAGTTTTCAAGCTCAGCTATCTGCACGACATGAAAAATAAGGAGATAGCCGATGTACTGGGAGTTTCACTCCGCACGGTAGAGGCACATATGTATAAGGCATTGAAGTTCCTGCGAAATCGTCTCGGACATCTTTGGTTCATTCTCCTCTTATTTTTATTGGATTAAAGATAAGTGTTTTTGGGTTTTCAATTGTATTACTTATATGAAGGAAAAGAAAATGAGAAATCTGAGCGAAGAAATAATAAACAAATATCTGACTGGTCAGTGTTCTGAAGAAGAGCTGAGCGAGGTGAATGCCTGGATCAGCGAATCGGACGAAAATGCCCGCCAGTTGTTCCGCATGGAAGAAATTTATCATCTGGGTAAATTCGACCATTATGCCGATGAACAGAGAATGGCTAATGCGGAAAAAAGGCTTTATAAACAACTGTCTCAAGAGAAAAAGAAGAAAGATAAAGTACTGCATATGCATCGCTGGATGAGGTATGCGGCCATCCTTGCCGTCGCTTTACTAATGGGCGGAGGAGCCGGATATTGGTTCTACAACCGGCCGGAGCATCAGATGCTGGTAGCCGTTGCCAATGAAGGCATCGTGAAAGAAGTTGTCTTGCCGGACGGGACGAAAGTCTGGCTGAACAATGCCGCCATGCTGAAGTACCCGCGCGAATTCTCCGAAAAAGAACGTAATGTGTATCTAGACGGAGAAGCCTATTTCGAAGTAACCAAAAACCGCCATAAACCATTCACGGTAGAAAGCGACGCTATGCGCGTACGTGTACTGGGAACCACTTTCAACTTCAAGTGCGACAAACGTTGCCGGATAGCCGAAGCGACCTTGATCGAAGGAGAAATCGAAGTGAAAGGCAACAAGGACGAAGGACAAATTGTCCTCGCCCCCGGTCAGCGTGCCGAACTGAACAGAAACAGCGGACGGCTGACGGTGAAACAGGTCGATGCGAAACTGGATGCTGTATGGCGTGACAATCTGATACCATTCAATAAAGCAAACATATTTACCATCACCAAAGCACTGGAACGCTTCTACGACGTGAAAATCATTCTGTCTCCTGACATTCGGTCGGACAAAACATATTCGGGTGTATTGAAGAAAAAATCAACCATCGAATCGGTATTGAAATCCTTGCAGAATTCCATACCTATTGAATATAAAATCGTAGGAAACAACATCTTTATCTCTTCAGATAAAAAATGAGTCCTGTGTTAAACTTAAACTAATAAACGACATGAAATTAAAGACACTTCTGATAGGATGTTTCGGAGGATTTATAATGCTCAACTCCTGCACAGAGTCCCCCAGTGTAAAAGATTATAGTGCTTATGTCAATCCTTTCATAGGCACCGGCGGACATGGACATACTTTCCCCGGAGCCGTAGTTCCGCACGGTATGATCCAGCCCAGTCCGGACACCCGGATCGACGGCTGGGACGCTTGCTCCGGTTATTATTACGACGACAACACGATCAACGGTTTTTCGCATACCCACGTCAGCGGTACAGGCTGTTGTGACTACGGAGATGTATTACTGATGCCGATTGTCGGCAAACCGCAGTATCTGACAACTGATCCGGAAAGCCAGAAACTGGCTTACGCCTCTGCTTTCTCGCACGAGAATGAGACTGCGGAACCCGGATATTACTCCGTCTTCCTCGACACCTATCAGGTAAAAGCGGAAATCACAGCTACCAAACGCGGCGCCATCCACCGCTACACTTTCCCCGAAAGCACAGAATCCGGATTTATCATCGACCTGGACTACAGCCTGCAACGGCAGACCAACTACGAGATGGAAATCGAAGTTATCAGTGACACGGAAATCTGCGGACATAAGAAGACGACTTACTGGGCTTTCGACCAGTATATTAACTTCTACGCCAAGTTTTCCAAACCGTTCGCATATACCCTCATCACCGACTCTGTCACAATGGACAACGGCAAACGCCTGCCTGTATGCAAAGCCGTACTGCACTTTAATACAAAGAAAGACGAAGAAGTACTGGTAAAAGTGGGTGTATCCGCCGTCGATATCGCCGGCGCACGCAAGAATGTGGAATCCGAAATTCCCGAATGGGACTTCGACAAGGCACGAAAAGATGCCCGCACTGCCTGGAATAATTATCTGTCTAAAATAGACATCACCACTTCCGATAAAGAAGATAAAACCATTTTCTATACCGCTCTGTATCATACGGCCATCAGCCCGAACCTGTTTACGGATGCGGACGGACGCTATCTCGGCATGGATCTCGAAGTACATCAGGGAGATACCATTAATCCGCTGTATACTGTCTTCTCCCTGTGGGATACTTTCCGTGCACTGCACCCGCTGATGACGATCATCGACCCGAATCTGAACAATCAGTTCATCAATTCACTGATCAGGAAACATCAGGAAGGCGGAATATACCCAATGTGGGATCTGGCTTCCAACTACACTGGAACGATGATCGGATATCATGCGGTCCCCGTTATCGTGGATGCCTATATGAAAGGTTACCGCAATTTTGATGCTCACGAAGCATATAAAGCCAGTCTACGGGCAGCCGAATATGACACTACAGGCATCAAATGCCCCGATCTGGTGCTGCCGCATCTGATGCCCAAAGCGAAGTATTATAAAAACGCCATCGGCTACATCCCCTGCGACCGCGAAAATGAATCTGTAGCCAAAGCGCTGGAATATGCCTACGACGACTGGTGTATCTCCATCTTTGCCGAAGCAATGAACGACTTCGAAAACAAAGCAAAGTATGAACGTTTCGCCAAAGCCTACGAGTTCTATTTCGACAAATCGACCCGCTTCATGCGCGGACTGGATTCGAATGGCGAATGGCGCACCCCATTCAACCCGCGTGCCTCCACTCACCGTAGCGATGACTATTGCGAAGGAACCGCCTGGCAGTGGACCTGGTTTGTTCCGCACGATGTGGAAGGACTTGTAAAACTGATGGGAGGCGAGGAGGCTTTTGTAGAAAAGCTGGATTCGCTGTTTACAGTCGATTCGAGTCTGGACGGAGAAACCACCTCGGCTGATATCAGCGGACTGATCGGTCAGTATGCACATGGCAATGAGCCGAGTCATCACGTGATTCATCTGTACAACTATGTGAATCGTCCTTGGAGAACGCAGGAATTGGTGGACAGTGTCTACCGGAGCCAGTATGCCAACAACGTCGACGGGTTGTCCGGCAATGAAGACTGCGGACAGATGTCGGCATGGTACATACTCAACTCGATGGGATTCTATCAGGTATGCCCGGGCAAACCGGTGTATTCTATCGGACGTCCGGCTTTCGACAAAGCTGTGATCAATCTCCCCAGTGAAAAGACATTCAGCATCGTGGTGAAGAACAACTCCAAAAGCAACAAATACATCGAAAGCGTATTGCTGAACGGCAAAGCTCTGGACACGCCATTCTTCGGACATCAGGACATTGTAGCAGGCGGAATCATGGAGATCAAAATGACTGACCATCCTACACAATGGGGAAGTAACAACTCTTCTCAATAATCATATAAAAACCATTACTAATCATGAAAAGACTCTTATTGATAGCTTGTGTACTTAGTTGTACGCTATTGTCCCAAGCCAAAGACTGGACGCAGTATGTCAATCCGCTGATGGGTTCCCAGTCTACTTTTGAGTTATCAACAGGTAATACTTATCCGGCTATTGCCCGTCCCTGGGGTATGAACTTCTGGACTCCACAGACAGGCAAAATGGGAGACGGATGGCAATATACCTATACCGCCAACAAAATCCGCGGGTTCAAACAGACACACCAGCCCAGTCCGTGGATCAATGATTATGGTCAGTTCTCGATTATGCCGATAGTGGGCCAACCGTTGTTTGACGAAGAGAAACGGGCAAGCTGGTTTGCACATAAAGGGGAAGTGGCAACTCCTTACTACTACAAAGTATACCTGGCAGAACACGATATAGTCACCGAAATGACACCGACGGAACGTGCCGTGCTTTTTCGTTTCACTTTCCCGGAGAATGATCATTCTTATGTGGTCGTAGATGCCTTCGACAAAGGTTCTTACATCAAGATTCTTCCGGAAGAGAATAAGATAATCGGTTATACGACACGCAACAGCGGTGGTGTTCCTGAAAACTTCAAGAACTACTTTATCATCGAGTTCGACAAACCTTTCACCTATAAGGCCACGGTAGAGAATGGAAATCTGCAAGAGAACGTAGCGGAACAGATGACCGACCATGCCGGAGCGATCATCGGATTCAAAACCCGCAAAGGGGAGCAGGTGAATGCACGTATCGCCTCTTCTTTTATCAGCTTTGAGCAGGCTACTGCTAATATGAACGAACTGGGCAAAGATAACATAGAACAACTCGCCCAAAAAGGGAAAGATGCCTGGAATCAAGTACTGGGTAAAATAGAAGTAGAAGGCGGTAATCTGGATCAGTACCGTACATTCTACTCCTGCCTGTATCGTTCGCTGCTATTCCCGCGCAAGTTCTATGAACTGGATGCAAACGGCCAGCCCATCCATTACAGTCCGTATAACGGGCAGGTACTTCCGGGATATATGTTTACCGATACCGGTTTCTGGGATACATTCCGCTGCCTCTTTCCGCTGCTGAATCTGATGTACCCGTCGGTCAACAAAGAGATGCAGGAAGGATTAATCAACACGTATAAGGAAAGCGGTTTCTTCCCCGAATGGGCAAGTCCGGGACACAGAGGTTGTATGGTTGGAAATAACTCCGCATCAATCCTTGTGGACGCTTATATGAAGGGAGTAAAAGTCGATGATATCAAAACGCTGTATGAAGGACTGATTCACGGAACGGAGAATGTACATCCGGAGGTTTCTTCCACCGGACGATTGGGATACGAGTACTATAATAAACTGGGATACGTACCCTACGATGTGAAAATCAACGAGAACGCCGCCCGTACTTTGGAATATGCATACGATGACTGGTGTATCTACCGGTTGGCAAAAGAGCTGAAACGTCCCAAGAAAGAAATCAACCTGTTTGCCAAACGTGCCATGAATTACAAGAATCTTTTCGATAAAGAATCCAAGCTGATGCGTGGTCGCAACGAAGACGGTACATTCCAGTCTCCTTTCTCACCGCTGAAATGGGGAGATGCCTTTACGGAAGGAAATAGCTGGCATTATACCTGGTCTGTCTTCCACGATCCGCAAGGTCTTATTGACCTGATGGGCGGGAAAGAGATGTTTGTTACCATGATGGATTCCGTATTTGCCGTACCGCCCATTTTTGATGACAGCTATTACGGACAGGTAATTCACGAAATTCGTGAAATGACTGTGATGAATATGGGCAACTACGCGCATGGAAATCAACCGATCCAGCACATGATTTACCTCTATGACTATGCGGGACAACCGTGGAAGGCTCAATACTGGTTACGTCAGGTAATGGACAGAATGTACACGCCCGGACCGGACGGTTACTGCGGAGACGAAGACAACGGACAAACTTCTGCCTGGTATGTGTTCTCTGCGCTGGGTTTCTACCCTGTTTGCCCTGGAACGGACGAATATGTGATGGGAACTCCTCTGTTCAAAAAGGCTACTCTTCACTTCGAGAACGGCAATAGTCTTGTTATCGACGCGCCCAATAACAGCACGGAAAATTTCTATATTGATTCCATGAACTTCAATGGTGCTGATCATACCAAGAATTATCTGCGTCACGAAGATTTGTTCAAGGGAGGTACTATCAAAGTAGACATGAGTAATCGACCGAATCTGAACAGAGGAACCAAAGAAGAGGATATGCCTTATTCTTTTTCCAAGGAACAGTAGTTAGTTCATCGATTAAATTCACGTTCCTATATTAGGCCCTTTTTCTTCCGGTTTTCTGACTTTCTCTCTGTTCTGAAAGACTTTATCCGGATAATGGCAAAAAAAACGATAGCCTGAAAGTAAAGAAGTTTACTTTCAGGCTATTTTTCAGTTAGTATTCACTACTTTTGCCGGACAAACAACTATAAATCATGGAAGAAGAAATTGACTTTACCAAAGTCCCCTATCAGTACGCAATGTGCCTCAATCGGGAATGTTCAAAAGCAAACACTTGCTTAAGACTACTTACAGCACAAAGTGTACCGGAAAAGATTGAATACTGGGTTATTATCAGTCCCAAACATCTCGCTGCCCAACAAGGGAATTGTCCTTATTATCGTTCTAATGTCAAAGTACGTTATGCTAAGGGATTCATCAGAATGTTAGAAGACTTGCCTTATAAGCAAATGCAAACTGTCATATCACATTTAATGAGCTATTTTGGTCGCAGAACTTACTACCGCATCCGCAAAGGCGAACGCCTCCTTACCCCCTCCGAGCAACAAAGAATATTAAATATCCTCAAGAATTGCGGAGCAACTCATCTACAAAACTTTGATGCATACGTTGAAGATTATGACTGGTGATCGGCAGTAACACGAAGTGATACTACTGTTACGCTCAGAAGACACAACTGTCACCATTTGGTGGCACGGCTGTGCCAAGCCGTTGGCACAACAATGACACCGTAGTGGCACAACTGTGCCAAGCCCTTGGCACAAGGGTTCCCTTACGAGGAGACAGGGAGGGACATAGTAGCTTATACAAGAAAAGAGCCAGGCTTTCAAAATGAAGCCTGGCTCTAAAATTAACTTATCTGCTAATGACTAGATCTTACTGAGCATTGTAGATATAAACTTCAGTTAAATCAATATATCCATTATAACGTCCCGCCAGTTCAACCTTCACATAGCGAGTATTTTGCGGAGTAAAGAATTGGAAATAATGGTTATAACTCTGAGGAGTATCAACCGTACCTTGTGTAACCCATGTCTCATTATCTATTGAAGTAGAGATAGTTACCTTCTTAGGAGATGATGCCGAACCATTATTATAATAATCAATGCCCAAACCTGTCATAGTCTTTTCCGACTTCATATCAACTACAAACCAGAAATCACCGGATTTATAAATATCACTTCCACTGCTTCCACCTTTACCGTCAATCAAAATATTACCATTTGACCAAAGGCTGGGATCCAATTCTACCGACCAACCAGTTTTAGCCAGTTCAACCCAATTAGTAACCTTATCAGATACATATCCAAAGTTTCTGAATACTTTATTGACATTAAAAGTAAGGAAGTTTTCATTCTTGTTTTCTACAACAACAGGGTCTTCACTTTCTGCCGAAGCAGTCACCACAAGCGTATGAGTTTCAGGATCTGCTGTTGTTAGTAAGAAATCATCAGTAATAGTCCAAGTAACCTCTGCTGATTCTAGTTCTCCGGCAGGTATGACAATTTCAGCAGGAGTAACAGTGATATCATTCATGAACTGTTCATCCAATCCCGTAGTGGCAAGTTTCACTTTTACGTCTTTTCTTGCCGGCTTATCCAACTTCATCTTGAAAGTATAGGATATAGGATCAGGATTTACAATCGCTCCTTGAGAGAAAGCACGTTCAAATGTAACGTTATTACCGCTCTCACCAACCACAGAGCATGAAGCTGTGTATGCCTCCTTCTCTATTACAACTTTAGATTCTATTGGTTCAGTTCCTATCTTATATCCTTCCACACTGGCTTTCACCCCTAATTCATAAGTAGTCGCATCATAATTGGATGCTGCAAAACTAAAATCTTCATCCTTCAAAGTCACAGTGACAGAAGCATCTGTTGAACCGGCAGGAAGAACTACTTTAGTGGCACTGATCTCTACATTTTCTTTTGGGATATTAGTATTTATAATATCAAAAGTCACTGTAGCATCTTCCGGTGATGCAGCAAAATGGAATGTATAAGTTCTAGTGACAGGGCCATCTAATTCCAATGTACCATCAGATTTGTAAACCGCAGTCAACGTCGCTTTAGACGCTCCTTCCGCATCGTCAATCGTTATAGCAGGCTGATTCACCGGATATTTAACCAAATCCACCACCTCATCATCCTGACATCCAGCAAAAGTAATGAATGATCCTATTGCCAGAGATAAAAAGAGTTTATAATGTGCTTTCATATTCTTGTTTTTTATTTGTTCCTATTTTATTTAAAGATCATCCGGATATTTATATGGCGTCGGATCATTCTTCTTGTAGAATATAGTCGGTGCTGCTACATTGGACCCGTACAATACTTCGCCACCACCTTGAAGACGGCTGAAAACACTACCATATTTAGCCGGACTTGGAGCAAATCCCATAAACCATCCATACCCTCCATCTATCATACTTTGAGCTTTAGAGGCAGATAAACTACCGCCACCACCTAAGTTGAATTCCATTGAAATACCGGAGCATTGTTTCTTTGTCATTTGTCCGATAGGATATGCAGCACTACCATAGTTGGCTACCACAATATCTATCCATTCTTTTGCATCTACCCCGTCGACAGTAGCTACACCATACATCTGTCCCCAATCAAATACAGTAACCAGTTTATCCGGCATTGCCTGTTTGGTTTCATAACACAGACGAGCTGCAGCAGCCGTACTTGGATTAGTAAGAGACGGATTGCTCAAATCAGGACTGTTTGAATACTCATCGTCATAATTTACTCCATCCAAGTTATATGCCTTACAATACTGAGCAACTTCGCGGGCAAAGTCTTTAGCACCTTGTTCGGAAAGCTGTGCCAAGCCTGTAATGTCATGGTTACCAAGCAGTCCTAACAATACTTTCACACCACGTCTACGCAGTGGCTGAAGAAGAGTTTCATTATTATCCAACAGATACTGTACATTCGGGTTACATTGTACACGAGGACGTCCTGCTTCAGCATCATAGTTGATATTAGCAGCAAACAGTACAACAACATCCCAAAGAAGTTTTCCATTCTCTAATTGGAAAGAAAGAGTATTCAGCGGATTTACGTCATTTACTTCAAAGAACAAATAACCTTGCATTACACCTTCTCCTTTATATGCATCACCGGCATTTCGCATATCTTTCACCAGATAAATACAATGTTTCGCATCTTCATCTTTAATAGTGATATCACTACTCTGATCACTGATAGCTACCGGAATAGCATATGTTTTATCTTCCTGCAGACCTTCTCCTGCCCGAATAGTCATCTCTACCTCCGCTGATTTAGTATTAGCGTTCACTGTAAGTATTCCTTCGTTAGCAAAGGTAACCAAGTCCTGCGGATACAATGCAAAATCTGTATTATGCGCCTTATTATACGTTTCCAAATAAGCAGCATCAATTTTCACTTTTGCCGATGTAGCTGTATTAGGTGTCTTGCTCAACCCCATTTTTACTGTAGTAGCATAAGTCTCACCGTGCAATTCGACAACCTTAGAAACTAAGTTCGACTTTCCATCACGCAGATATGCATTATTTTCATAAATGCCACTGTAGGCCGACTCATCAATATTCTTTCCGACCTCAAGATCATCAGCACAAGAGGTCAAGAATGCAGTACTGCTCACAATCATGGCAGCGAACAAACCCGAAGTTATATATTTCATATTCATAATGAATTCTTGAATAAAAGATTAAACCAACAATTAATTTATCTTAGGAATCTCTACTTTTACCCAAGTAGGATCGCCCGAACCTGTAATATCATTACCATGTCCAGTCTGGTCGGTAATAACATTTCCAGCACCTTCATTAAACTTCCAGTAAGCAACCAGTCCTTCACTGGCAGGATCTACTTCATAAGGATTAGTGGCAATTTGCTCTGCCGTTCTTTGCACTGACCACACGCGGACTTCTGAAATATCTCCCGGCAACCAACGAGTATCATCCCAAGCGCGACCAATATAACAACCACTGCTCAAAGATACATTACCTGAAGCTGCTTCGTCTTTATAAACAGGCACACCATCTTTATAATAGATTCGTTCTTTTGTTGTATTATCATAAACAATGGCAATGTGTACCCACTCATTAACCGGTAAACCCGGAACAACATTCGGACCTGGGAAATTACCACCGGGAGCTACTACCTGAACTTGATCACGTGGACGGTCAGCATCACCAATACGTACAAGGAATTTACCTTCAATACCGAAAACAGAACTCAGGGCGTTATCACGTCCTGCTACCCAGTCTTCACTACGAACCAAAGCTTCAATAGTAACAGTAGAAAGACTATTCACACTGCTCTTCCAGTTAATTGGGAAATAGATTTCTTTGATATTTGCCACTACATTAATAAGAGCAGCACCCTTAAATATGAAATAAGCAGTACGGGCACTTTCGAGTACATCAATATTGGATGCATCTAGAATGGTGACGGGCAATACATATCGTTTTGACTTATCCAATTCGTTGGTATTCTTAAAGTCAATCACAATATTATCACTGGAAATATCCCCTGCCTTAATAGTAGCAGTTTTTGTTGGTATATTATAAAAATATGAATCCAGTGCAGTTGCGTTATCATTGTAAATCAAATTATATGCTGCTGTCATAGCGGGAGCCGCATCAAAGCTTATTTGAATATCTTGTTCTGCCGGCGATGCTATACGATAGCTAAGTTCACGGGTAGCCTCAGTTATACTGGGTTTAATCAGCAAATCATCACAAACAGGAGCCGAGCTAACATAGAGTTTATTGTCATAATGATGCTCTTCATTGATATCTTCATTCTTACAACCACTCACTGTGACTGTTGTAAGAGCCAAAAGCGCAAAACAATATTTATAGAGTTTCATTTCTATTCTTATTTATTAGGATTCATAATACGAATAACTTCACGCACATATCCATAAGTATTGTTATAATAATCATTATGGACATTCATAATAAAGATTCCTTTCCGGGTGTAATTAGGAGATGCTTCAACCATCCACCGGGCTGCTCCCGGAGCTGCTACTAGTTTATTGCCTTTTTCATCCACTGTACTCCAGTAACCCTTCACTTTATCCTTATCGTCAGCCTGCGGCAATTCGACACAAACGATAAAACGATCAGCAGGAACAGGATTCACTCCTCCTTCTGTACCGCCTACTGCATCTATACCCGCCTGAATAGCCAAATATGCTTTTAAAGCAAGATCATCAGCATTGGTAGAAGAAGCAGTTTTCAACATGATGTAGTCAAACTTGCTTAACATATCCATATTCTCCGGCACTAAATATTGTACATTTCCGTAGAATACCAGAGTCTTGTCATCATGATTGCCTTGCCAGTTCATCACCTCGCCAAAAAACTTCTGTTGACGGTCATTATATTCTTTCAGAGCTGCCTCCGGAAGGCTCACCAGCGAACGCCCCGTATAATCAGCAATAACACCATCAAAGTTATATTTGTCACAGAGTGCCAACATCTCATTGGTGCGTTCACCGATATACTGAAGAGCATCCTCTTCTGTCAACTCCGGTTCGGCTTTTACTTTCTCCTTCCAGGCATTTTCAATGCTGGAATAATCAATACTGTAAACCGTACGAGTTCCTTTCTCGCGTATTTTGACCATTTCTGCCTGTACTTCGGGACTTACTTCCGGATTATTCAGACAAATGAAATCAACGCTGTCAGGTACGACGGTCAGACGTTCAGCCTGCTTGCCGGGAGATCCCTTAGGGTTCTCGAAAGAAACAAAAGTGACCTTATGTTCTTCAGACTTATATCTGTTCAAATCCTTCAGATAGTCAGCATACAACTGAGGATTCTGCTCTTCAAATGTAGGAGTATTCAATTGGAGACTTTCCACATCTGTCCAATCACTACATGAAGTTATTGTCAGAGCTGATGCCAGAAACAGCAGAGCAGACAATCTATATTTCAGGTTATTTTTCATATATACTTTCCTTTAAGTTTAATATTATTTTTTAGAAGCCCACCATACATCTGTAGCCATGTTATCTGCACCGTGCAAGTAGTTGGCAATCGCATATTCTACATTTGCTTTATTGCTGACAAACTCATCCAACGGATAAGGCATACGACGCGCCCCTTTCTCTGAATCAACGACACCACCGCTCTTATTTTCTTTCACCGGGATCAGTTTCGGATATCCGGTACGGCGGAAGTCTGCCCAAGCTTCATTACCCAATTGCCAGTTGGCAATCCACTTCTGCACGATAATGCGTTCTTGCTTCTCTTCTTTGTCAGCACTATCATTCCATTTAATAGTGATATTGGACAAAGCATTCTGATAAGTGTTCGTACCTGCCGGGTCTGTATATGCAGTCGGTTTGTTTACATCATCTTTCAGATAGTCTTCCACACCGTCTGCACCCCATTGCTCAAATGACAGACGGATACCTTGATTATAGAATGATTCTGCTGTACCACCCATGCTGAAGTTAAAAACAGCTTGCCCTTCAGCACGTAAGAAAGCTACTTCGGCTGCATTCATCCAATAAAGCGGAGATGTAGGAGCAATGTTCACCCCAGAGTATTTATGTCCGGTTGTCTTCAGTTCGGGAATGACAATACCACGACGCATTCCTACATAGTCCTGTCCCGCCCATTCGGATTTTGTGAAGAACTTTTCACGTCTGTTATCCTTGTAACCATTCATATAGCAGATGATATCGGCAGCAGCATGCGTATCACCACCAGTCAAACAGGGTACGCCGCCATGATCGGAAGTCTGTACCTGATTGTAGCGGGTAGCTACATAAATAGGATTTTGTGAAGTCTCAAAGTAGTTCCATGTTGCATTGTCCGCATTCGATTCGATGACACCTCCGTTTGCAGGATTCACAGCTTCTTCAGCCATCTGTTGAGCTTTCACCGGATTAGCATAAGCTATACGGATAGCAAGACGCAACTTCAGTGAGTTGGCAAATCTGATCCACTTCTTTACATCACCTTTATATATATAGTCGGCTGTAGGAACGAGCTGTTCGTTAGAATTCTCATTGAGTGTGGCAATAGCTGCATTCAACTCATCGAAGAATGTATTATATGTCACTTCCTGAGAATCATAAGGAGTAGCAATTTCACCATTCGCACCTATCTGAGAATAAGGTATCGGACCGAAAGCATCAGTTACACGATGCATAGCTGCCACCTTTATCACTTGTGCAATGGCATAAGGAACCGGATCATTCGTATTTTGTGATACAAGTTTCACTTGGGTCAGATTAGAATATAATGTCGGAATAATCTTATCACTTTTCAGAAACACACGGCTCCAGTCGTCTTTCGGATTGAAGTTTGAAATGGTTTCTGTAAAACCGGCATTAGAATCGGCAAAATATCCGCCTAAAGGTCCGCCCAACAAGCAGTCTGTGAACTGAGCTGTATTTACATCCGGTGATACCACGCAACCGGCCAGGTTATTCATGGCAGATCCCAAAGCATATCCATCCGCTGACAAATCAGGAGCTTCATATGGGTTGGAATTGATATTCTCATAGTTACCGATACACGAGGACAGGGCAACGGTAAGAGATCCAAATACTAATTTATTTATTATATTTTTCATACCTATCTTGATTTATTTAGAATTTAAAGCTCAGATTAAAGCCAATATTACGCAATGAAGGCATCATAAAGTAGTCAATTCCCTGATAGAAGTTATCAGTAGATGCCACGCTTTCAGGATCGAAAGGAGCCTTGTTGTAGATCATCCAAAGATTACGTCCGATCAATGAAACTTTGATATCACACACATTGCCCAGCCATTTTCTCGGAATAGTATAACCGATAGAAGCTTCCTGCAAACGAATATTAGTAGCGGAATAAATGTAATACTGAGGAACAGCCGTACCACCAGCTACTACTGAATACCAGCCTTCCGGATTTACACGGTCGTTTCCATTTACCGATACATAACCTTTGTCACGTGCAGCAGCAGATGCTTCAGAAACTCCGAAGTTATCAAGAACAGCTTGTGTACGTGAGAATACAACTCCACCCAGACGAGCTGATACAAGGAATGCCACATTAATGTTTTTCCAACTGAAATTGTTACGCCATGCCAAGTTTCCTTTCGGCAATACACTACCTAATTTGATGTAATTATTAGCTTCCAGACTCTCTGTTACAACACTGTTGTTCTCATCGATATAAACAGCTCCATTGGCATCTCTCTTCAAATCCATCAAGGAGTAAATGTCACCCATGCTTCCACCTTCTTTCAGGATGAAACGGGTACTACCCAGACCACCCATATTCAGAGAAGAAATAGAGAATTTCTCGCGAGTGATAGGATTGATGGCATTATCAGCTAAGGTAAGAATCTTATTCTTGTTCATTGAATAAGTAACTCCTGTATTCCAAGTAAAATCTTTCCATGTATTATTGTAATTCAACGCTAACTCAAGACCTTGATTGCGAACTGCACCTGTCTGAATGTAGATACGAGCATATTCACCTACCGGCAACTCAGGATTGAATGTCTGATTCATTGTCTTGGCGTTATAATAAGTCACATCCAGTTCGAAGTTCTTAAGAAAACGCATATTCATACCTACTTCAAAAGAATTGGTACGTTCCGGTTTCAAGTCATATACCGGGAAGTCAGTCAGGTTACTCCACTGACCGATACTGGTATTCCATGCGAACAAAGGATTAGCTATATATCTTTCGAATGCTGTACCTACAGAAGCAAAAGAACCGCGTATCTTCCAGTAAGACAGATAGTCCTTATTCAATTTAGGCATCAATTCAGATAACACTACAGACATACCTACCGAAGGGTAGAAGAATGATTTATTGACAGAGTTACGGCCTGCCAACTGTGAAGGCCAGTCATTACGACCTGTCAATGTCAGATAATAAGTACTTTGGTAGCCAACTTCGGCAGATGCATAGATAGACTGAGTCTGTTCACGCCATCCTGACTGCATTTTGCTTGTCTTGGTCGTACTCAGGTTTTGAATATAGAAACCGTTTGTCAATCCGGCTTTTTCACCAGCAAACGTTTTTGAATCATCAGCAATAGGTCCGCGTACAGCCATTTCATCATATCGCATATCAGTAAACGATCCACCCATATTAGCTTGTAAAGACCATTTTTCACCGAATGTTTTGTTCACACTTACCAGGAAGTCTGCATACAACTGCTTTTCGTAGCTTCTGGAAATGCCATAAAGACCACGATCAGACAACTCTGTCAGCTGAGTATTTGTACTGGCATAAGCCTTTTCCGTATAATCATTGTTAGAATTATCCAGGCGGACACGTCCGGAAACATTTAACCAGTCAAGAATCTGATAATTCAGACTTGCACCTAACATATAGCGGTCTTTCTTATTTTCACGCAAGTTACGGTAGTTCACCCAATAAGGATTCTGCATAGTCATATTACCATCACCTGTCGGCCAGTACTGAGTATAGATCTTACGTGCAACGTCATAGCGTTCGTACATTTTAATATCTTCCCAGTCATTACCACGAGGGAACAGATAAGCTCCTACCAACGGATTGTTGTAAGTACCCTGATTCACCATATTGCGGTCTTTCTGCAAAATGTAGCTGGCATTTACATCCAATGTCATCTTATCATCAAGAAATGAAGTAGTATTGCGTACGTTGAAATTATAACGGTCATATTTGTTGTTAGGAACGATACCTTTTGAATTAACCGCTGCAGCGGAAGCATAAGTCTGGTTCTTTTCCGAACCGGTAGAGAATGATACGCTTTCTGTACCTATAACACCAGTCTGAAAATAATCATCACGAGGATTATATCCAAAATATCTGGCTTCTGTCAGTTTAGGGCCCCAGCTACGACTGGAGTTATCATCTTTCACGCCACCAATACCTGTACCATAACGTGTCTGGAAACGAGGCATTACCAAAGGAGCATTAAACTCAACATTACTATTCACTGTGATATTCACACGACCTTCTTTTCCTTTTTTAGTAGTAATGATAATCGCACCATTGGCAGCATCAGAACCGTAAAGTGCAGCTGCTGCCGCACCAGTCAACACAGACATTGATTCAATATCTTCCGGGTTAATGTCGGCAATCGGCTCAGTATTTCCTTTAGAAGAAAACTCTGTCCCATTCACTTTATTTGCATTGGAGTACATCGGAACCCCATCTACTACATACAATGCATTGGAAGACTGCATGATAGATTTTGTACCACGCATCACTACTTTAGATACACCGCCCACTCCGGATGAAGAAGCATTGATATTAACACCTGCCACTTTACCACTCAATGAGTTAATAAAGTTAGGATCTTTATTGGTAGTCACTGCATCAGCATTTACCTGCTGTACATTGTAAGACAGCGCTTTTTCTGAGCGTTTGATTCCCAATGCCGTAACTACGACTTCATCCAAGACTTGAGCATCTTCCTTTAAAGTGATATTAATAGCAGTCTTTCCTGCTACAGCCCTCTCCAAAGTTTGATATCCAACATACGAAAATTGCAAAACTGCATTTGAACCTGTAACGACTAATGTATAATTACCATCAAAATCAGTAATAGTACCATTAGTTGTTCCTTTTTCCAATACAGAAACGCCAATCAAAGGTTCGTTATTAGCATCTACCACCTTACCTGTTACTTTCTGTTGTTGTTGAGTCGACTTTGTCGAAGAAGATGCATTTGCTTTCGACAAATAAACAACATTGTCATCAATTTTATAAACGACATTTTTCCCTTTCAAAGCCTTATCCAGTACTTCTACCAAAGAAACATCTTTAACATTCAATGACTCTATTCGCATTGAAGCCAAATTGTCATCATAAAAAAATTGATACTTGGATTGAGACTGGATTTGCTTAATCACAGTTCCTAAAGAAGAATTGGAGATCCTAATTGTTAACTGTGCTATTGCAGATTGTGCCGGAAGGGCGAATAGCATCAAGATCAACAATGCCCGAAAAATCTTCGAGCCTCTACACGAGTCATTGATTCTCATACACTTGAATTTAAGATTAAACATTAGTTTTTATATAAATATTAGAATCGATATTCCATTTATTATTTTCGATTCACATTTATATAACAACCCATACCTTGAAAAACACTTAGAGGTTTTTGAAAAAAAATAAATATAATCTCATATTTATTTTTTCACAACGAGTATCTCCCCATTCATCTAGACTGGGAATCAATTATTTACGAAGAAAAAAAAGAAATCTTTTATAAAATTTGTTCTTTGGGATAATTCACCAGATACAATGTCTTCGTGGCGCGAGTAAATGCCGTATACAACCAGCGAAAATAATCCGGAGTCAAATATTCATCCGTCATATATCCCTGATCAAGAAAAACATTCTGCCATTGCCCACCTTGTGCTTTATGACAAGTTATCGCATAAGCATATTTCACCTGCAACGCATTGTAGTGTGGATCTGCTTTCATCTTTTTCATCCGGTCCCGCTTGTTAGATATATCTGCGTAATCTTCAAGTATGGTATAAAATAATCTGTCATTATCTACTTTTGGCAATGCGGGAGAATCAGAGTGAAGAGTATCCAGCAGCAAATTGGCATCCAGTTCAAAATCATTCTGGTCAGGAAACCTGAGAGTCACTTCCGCAAAGCGAAAACCATACATCTCACGCGTCTTACGGACACGACGCACGACTGCTATTTCTCCATTGGCAATGAAGTCCATTTCCTTATATTGCTCTGTCCAATAATAATTATTTTTGGCTATCATCAACATATCTCCCGTATTCAGTTCATCTTCCCGCCAAAGGATCTGTGCACGTATTCCGTTATTATATAGGTTCGCGCGTTTATTAGAACGACAGATCACAATCGTCTCATCCATGCCGTCATGATCATAACAACTAGTGATGGCATCAATCAATTCCGTACCCGGCACCATCTTTATATCTGGAAAACCTGTTATCTTTATTTTAGGTAAAGAGTAGCAATTATCTTCCGCTATCAGCTGACGCAATTGAGTCGCATTCCACAAAATGCCCGATTCCTGTATCTGACGAACCACTTGCGTCAAGTCAACTTCCCGCACTTCCAATCCATATCCCTTTAATGCATCTGCAAAAAGTGCCGGACTCAACTCCTCACCTACCGGAGGAAGCTGCGCAGTATCTCCCATCAACAAAAGACGGCACCCCTGACCGGAATAAACAAACTGTATCAGGTCGTCCAATAATCTTCCCGTCCCAAACATACTGCCCGACAATCCTTCATTGGAAATCATTGAAGCTTCGTCGACTATAAACAAAGTATTCGTAGCAAGATTGTCATTTATTGAAAAATTACTGGTTTCATTAGAAAACGACTGCTGCCGGTATATTTTCTTATGAATTGTAAAAGCCGGGTGACCGGCATAGGATGAAAAAACTTTTGCAGCACGACCAGTAGGAGCCAGTAACACAGCCTTTTGCTGTAACTGATCCATCGTCTTCACCAATGCCCCTACCAAAGATGTTTTACCAGTGCCGGCATAGCCTCTGAGGATAAATACTTCATCCGCCAGTGTGGAAAGCAGAAACTCTGAAAGAGATTTTACAGCTATTTCCTGCTCAAAAGTTGGTTGATAAGGAAAATTTTCCTTAATTTGCCTTTCTAAATAGTTATTTATCATTTTTGTACGAGAAAAAAGTTCCCGGAACTATCGTATTTAAATTTATTTATTCTATTTTTGCGATGCGAATATAACAACTAAAAACATAATTTATCATGAAAACAGTATTTAATATTGTATTAGTACTCTGTGCTGCTGCATTAATCTACATTTGCTATAGCAGTATTATGGGTCCTATCAATTTTGAAAAAGCGAAAAAGGAAAGAGAGCAGGCTGTCATTGCCCGTTTGATCGACATCCGTAAAGCACAACAGGAATACCGTTCGCTTCATCACGGAATGTACACAGAACATTTTGACACACTGATTGATTTCGTTAAAAATCAAAAATTACCTTTCGTTATGAAAGTTGGTCAGCTGACAGACGACCAATTGGAAAGCGGCTTGACTGAGAAGAAAGCAATGGCAATCATCAACAAAGCTAAAAAAACAGGCAAGTATGATGAAGTTAAGAAAAACGGACTTGAAAACTTTAAGCGTGACACCATGTGGGTAGCTGTAATGGACACCATCTATCCAAAAGGTTTCAATGCAGATTCAATGAAGTACATTCCTTATGGCAACGGTGCTATCTTTGAAATGAATGTTAAAAACGACACAGCTAAATCAGGTGCTCCTGTATACTTGTTTGAAGTGAAAGCTCCATATGAAACTTACTTGGGCGGACTTGACAGACAAGAAATTATCAATTTGAAAGACCTTAATGAAAAACTGGGCAGATACTCAGGTTTGATGGTAGGTTCTATTGACAATCCTAACAATGGTGCTGGTAACTGGGAATAATGATTGATTTTACAAAATCAAAACAATATACTTTATCCATCCGTCTTAGTACGGATGGATTTTCTTTTTCTATCTACAATCCGATTAACGACAATTCGCAGTCGCTGTTCGAAAAAGAGGTAGACACCTCTCTGTCTCTGACAGCCAATCTTAAAAACGTTTTCCACGAATCGGACTTTTTAAGCTACTCCTACAAACGGGTGAACATCATGATAGCCAGCAAACGCTTTACCATGATACCATTGGAACTGTTTGAAGAAGAGCAGGCAGAGCTTTTATTCTATCACAATCATCAGAAACGGGAGAATGAAATAGTGATGTACAATATTCTAAAAAAGAATAATGTAGTCGTAATCTTCGGCATAGACAAAAGCACCTATACATTCTTAAATGAACAATATCCCGAAGCCCGCTTCTACTCTCAGTCTACCCCGCTCATCGAGTATTTTTCTATCAAAAGCAGACTGGGGAATAGTAAGAAAATGTATGCTTCAGTACGCAAAGATGCCATTGACATTTACTGTTTCGAACGGGGGCAGCTACTTTTGGCCAACTCTTTCGAGTGCATGCAAACCGAAGATCGTATCTACTATCTATTATATGTCTGGAAGCAACTGGAATTTAATCAGGAACGGGATGAACTACATCTGACAGGCACTCTGTCGGACAAAGAGACATTGATGAACGAACTGAAAAAATTCATTCTGCAGGTATTCATTATGAATCCTGCCAACAATATTGACATGCAAGCCTTATTAACATGCGAGTAATCAGC
>UMEX01024362.1_pt1 | contig 102937 bp, 76 predicted proteins | sample 1964871 | NCBI WGS metagenome assembly UMEX01 (sample SAMEA4836032, study PRJEB28245) | human gut metagenome | biome: gut microbiome; material: fecal sample | place: Denmark | collected 2008
GACCGACCGAACTTTGACACGCATCGTTTCTCCCCCCTTACGAGCACTACGAAACACGCTACAACGAAGTGCTGCATATCATGGAATATCGCAGAAGGCATCCCGACACCGAGAAACCGGAGCCTTTCCGCATCTTGGATGAGATGATGGAAAACAGTATCTGGATAGAAATCAACGAACTGGGATATCCCTGCACTGTCAAAACAATCGAAAATCTGATTTACTCCGATTTCAGCCAGTCGTATCATCCCATTCGCGAGTACTTTGAATTACTGCCCGAATGGGACGGAACCGACTATATCCGTATCCTGGCGGATAGTGTCCAGACGAGTCATCAGGAGTTTTGGGCGGAATGCCTGGAACGTTATCTGGTGGCGATGTGCGCAGCGGCTACTCAGGAGAATATTGTCAATCACACGGTGCTTCTGCTATGCAGCGAGATACAGAACATAGGAAAGACTACCTTTATCAATAATCTCCTGCCTCCCGAACTGCGTGCTTATCTCTCTACCGGACTAATCAATTCGAACAATAAAGATGATTTAGCCAAAATAACGCAGGCCATGCTGATCAATCTCGACGAGTTTGAAGGGATGAGCGGCCGGGAACTGAATGCATTCAAAGATTTGGTAACGCGCAAAGTGATCAGTTTCCGTCTGCCTTATGCACGCCGTTCGCAAAACTTCCCTCATACGGCCTCTTTTGCAGGAACCTGCAATTATCAGGAAGTGCTTCACGACACGACAGGCAACCGGCGTTTCCTTTGTTTTCATCCTTATTCCATCCAATTTATTACCATCAATTATGCACAGCTCTATGCTCAGATCAAATATCTGCTGAATAAGCCGGGATATCAATACTGGTTCACGCAAGCGGACAATGAACGGCTTGAAGAGAATAACGAGGCTTTCATCTTTCATTCACCGGAAGAAGAAATGGTTCTTACGCATATCCGCAAGCCGGAACGTTTCGAGAAGGTTTATTATCTGACTGTCAGTGAGATTGCGGAACTAATACGTGAGCGTACCGGTTATCAGTATTCCATCGGATCAAAAATACAGTTGGGGAAGGTGATGACTAAGCACCATTTTGAATCTAAAAAAGGAAATAACGGGCGCCGATATGCCGTATTTATTATAGATATCGAGCAGGTAAAATCAAACAGGCTGTATGAATAGAAGCGGGAAAGCCTTGTGAATATAGCAAAATGCAGAGTCATCTTGACAGATACTCTGCATTTATTGTTTTTACAAAATCATTGAAAATTCGATTTTACAGCCTAACGCATTCATTATACGATAGAAAGTAGATACTTTAGGCTCTGTCTGACCACTTTCTACTCTTGAAATATAAGAACGGTCAGAACCGATACGCCGGGCTAATTCAGCCTGAGTGATTTTAGCCTTTTTTCTTGCGTCCTCGATAATCTGTCCTGTATAAAAGGCGTAGGCCTTTTCTTCTGCCTCTGCACGAGAAGCTGTTCCTTCCTTACCAAAACGCTCATCTATTAATGCACTGACATTAAAGAATTCCTCATTTGTTTTTGCTTCCATAATACTCCTTTCTTAATATCTTTGCTTTATCAATTTCTTTCTTTGGTGTTTTTTCGGTTTTCTTTTGAAAACCGTTAAACAGAATCACAATACGCCCTTCGTCGAAACAAAAGAATATTCTATATATATTGCTTTGGTACTCGATACGAAGTTCATAAAGTCCTTCTTCTATCAACCGCATAAATTTCAAAGGTATTCTGTCTTGTGTCTGCAATAACATTAGCACATACAATATCTTATCTTGGGTGCCAGCATCTAAATTTTCAAAGAATTCTTTGAAGTATCCTTTATATGCTATTATTTCTCTTTTCATAACGCAAATATAAGAAATGTTGTTCAACTATACAACATATTTCCTCGTTTTATATTATTTTTCATCATCTTCACCCCCAAAAGTGAGAGGAGTGAGAGAGGAATTGAAACTTTTTCTATTTTATTTCTTTATTTCTACTTTCTATATTTCTCTAAAAAAAATACGAATGTTAGAAATCCTCTCTCACTCCTCTCACTTTTTACCTTTTCTTTCTCCAAAAAGACGGCGGGAAATCGGAAAAACACAACCGTCTTTTTTCTATTTCTCACCGCATTTTCAAATCAGCCCACCAATTGAAGCAGACTTCAGGAAATATTTGTTATCTTTGATGTGCAAAAGATCAAAAGAATCAGATATGGACAACTTGATGCGTAAACTTCCTATTGGAATACAAACCTTTGAAGATATACGAAGGAAGAATATCTTATTGTAAAGATCGGAGTGGAATTTAGTGCAGAAAGCCGGAACTTAAATCGTTGGTTAATCGAAGTGATAGGAAAGTAAAATATGAAAAACCGAAGGATTAAGATATCCTTCGGTTTTTTCGACTATATACCCATGATTGGTTTTACGATTTCAATCTTCAATCCTAATGCATTAATAATTCGGTAGAATGTTCCTACACTTGGATTTATAGCTCCGCTTTCAATACGTGAGATATACGATTTAGTTGCATTAATTCTCTTTGCTAATTCAGACTGAGTTACTTTTGCTTCCCGTCGTGCATCCAACAGTATTTGACCAGTATAAAAAGCGTATGCCTCTTCATCGAACTTTTCACGTTCCGGAGTCCCAGGTGCTCCGAACTCCTTATCAAGTTCTGCGCTGATATCAGTCAGCATGTTGTTTTTTGTACTCATAATATTCCTCCTTTATTTTTAATGCCTTATCTATTTCTGATGATGGGGTTTTCTGTGTTTTCTTATGGAAGCCATTAAATAAAACAACTATTTGCCCTTCATCAAAAATGAAAAAGATACGGTAAATGTTTCCGTTATATGATATACGTAGTTCATATAGACCATCACGTATAACCTTTATAAATTTGATAGGCAAACGGTCTTCTGTTCCAAGCAATGAAAGCACATATTTCACTTTTTGAATTTCCTTTTCTGTCAGAGTGGCAAGAAAATCCTTGTAGTATTGACCGTATGCTATTACTTTTCTTCTCATTGTGCAAATATAATAAAAGTTTCAATATCATACAACTTTTAAAGTCGAATTTATACTGCTAACGGGCTTAAATTCCCTCTCAGGTACTCATTTTATTCGAATTTCCCTTCCGAATAATCTGAAAACTCCCCGGCACGTTCTTTCTTCTCATACGAGACCAACGTTTCGATACTGAGCGCTTTCCCGTTCTTAGGGCTTATGACATCTATCACACTTGACAAGGACCGGAACGTCTGTTCGCAATTCGCGTCTCCATTATACGTCAACCTCCCCCGGTCAATGGCACCTAGAATAACAGAAACATACCGTTTCGGATCTCCCCGATATTCGATAACAGTGGGCGTCATTTGTTCTTCTTCCCGAATCAGTTGGACGACAATTCTTTTTTTTGGTCAATCAGCTCCAACAGTTTTTTACTATGCACACTGATTTGTGCATCTACTTCACGAAGTTCATTCTTCAATGAACAAAACAATTCATCACTCAATGAATTTTCCATAAAAACGATTTTTATTAATTATAAAAAAGCCATTCCGGAAAGCACAGCTATTGCCTGCTTCCCGAAATGGTGACTAATACCTTCAAAAACACTACGCTGTATTGTCCTCAACAGAACAATACGATATTTAAAATCTAAGGTTAGTTATCTTTTTGTTCTTTCAACCATCTTTCCACTTTTTCTACCATCGGCATTTCATACAGAAATATCCAGTCACTGTTGTTACTTAAAGCAGACAAGTGATGATGGTGGTTCTGGTCGGCAATATACCCCTCCGGACTCTCCATAAAACGAGTTTGCGAATAAGTCTTTTCAAATTCAGCACGCATACTTTTGAAGGAGTTACAAACGTCACCTATCCTTACTAATGCTTGAAGACGTTCTTCATCGTTTTTTGTACTGTCATAAACCTCTAAAACTTCCAACAATTTCACCGGATAGTGAAACAGTTCGTTCGTCTGCTTATAAATATCCAACGTGTAGCGATTGCGTAAAGCTGCCTGTTCAGCCACTTTCAAGCCTTTACAAATCTTCTCATAACGCGCCGATTCAATGCGGACGGTATCCAGTCTTCCCTGATATTTCCGCTTCCATTCTCCCGGTTTCTCCGAATCCGGCAAATCCAGCAACCGGAATGTTTCCGATACTCCCCAAGCAGGATTTCGCGTGCCGGAAACGACTAATGCCTGATCAAAGAAGAAAGCAGCTTTCTCCATTTCTGTCAGAAACTCCATTTGCTGACCGGACAAGCCGAACTCCCTTCGGGCGTGCGCCCGGATAAACTCATCCACAGTCCGCCCGTCCGGATGCCAACTATATTCGCCCTGTGCTATAAGTCCGCGCATCACCGTTTCCCAATGGGCAGAGGCATCATCCCAAGCCGTGGCAAGGATGCCCTTCAACTGATTCTGAGAAACAAGTTTGCAGAAATCTTTAATATATTGTGCCCTGGAGTTGTTTCTGGGCATAAACGGGGTTTCACCGGTCGCTGCTGCGGTAGCTCCCATTACATTCAGTCCATTCTTATGATACCATTTCAGGAGCATCTGATGGGACAAGACGGTAGGGTCTTCGTAATGCCAACGCATATAGATGCAATTCTTCGGGAACATCTTGATAGCTTCGTCCAGCTGGGAGGTATTCCAGTTCTTACGAATTTCATCATCGGTGAGCGGGCGATGCAACAACCACCAAAGGTCGGCATACTTCAAAGGCATATCATCCCAGAAGATGGGAGTTCTGCCATGTTCCACAGCAAAGTCGCAAACCTTTTTGAGCCAGATCATCTGCAATTCAAAAGCTGTTTTTCCGGTCGCTTTACAACGTTCGTCTATGCCGATAGCCGTTATTTCATCTCCACCGATATGAAGATACTTGCCATCAGGCATGGCTTCCATCGCATCCCGGTAAAGATCAAACTGTAACTCATAGGTACGCGGGTCGGAAGGACAGAACTCCCAGTCACTATACGGATTTTCCCGCAGTTCCCAATGGCGTTTCAGGATAAAGCCGGCGTGTCCCAATCCTTGTACTAAGGGACTGATTTCAATATTACGTTCTTTGGCATAGCGACTGATAGCCTGCATCTCTTGTTTGCTGATGGCGTTGGGGGCGCCCACTTCGGGACGGCGGGTATAGCGCAGCTTGTCTTCCACTTCCCAAATGATGGCATTCACCTTATAGCGGGCCAGTTTATCAATGGTCCGATAGTAGTATTCCGTCCGGTCCAGATGATGCTTCGTATCAAAGTGAACGGCACGGTAAGAGATTTCGGGATAATCCGTCATTCGGAGACATGGAATAGGGATACGAAGGTCACGACTATCCTCCATCAGTTGTTCCAAGGTCTGACAACCGTAAAACAATCCTGCTTGTCCGCGCGATTGGATCGTTACTCCCCGGGAGGTGATCTCCAGCGTATATCCTTCCGGAGATTCGGGTGTGTTCTGTTCCGACAGGGAAAGTGTAATACCTGTTCCTTGTTTTTCAATGCGGGGTAAGGCGTCCAGCAATGTTCCTAAAACGGGGATTTTACTTTCGCCTTTCGATACGATATATGCCAGTTCACTACCTGCTATCCCCTGCCCTTTCAATATCTCTATGTTCTGGGGTAAAGGGAGTATCTGAAAACGTGGGTCCAATCCCTTTGCCTGCGACATAGCGGAGACAAGTATAAACAGCAGTACGAAAGCTATTTTATTCTTTAATTTCTTCATTATCTATTTCTGTTTAATCATTTGCAGATAGTTCTTTCAATGTTCCTTCGGCTATTCCTACCCACTTGGCGGCTTCACGCCCCGAAGCAGAGGTGAAATTGCGGATAGCTGCGTCCAGTTGTCCGTTGTTCAGTATACGTGCCTTCTCAAAATCCTGAATGCCTTCCCGCAGCAGTTCCAGACGGATGCTGGAGATGGGAACAGCGGCGGCGGTATTTTCGCTGCGATAAATCATATTGAAGTCGCCGGACGCATTACTTCCATCCTGTGCACTGGTAGGGTCAGACTGTGTCCAGTAATCGTATGCCCAGCGCAGATATCCGTCAAATCCTTTTGCCAGCGCATACCACGCCATCCACGACATTTCTGCCGGATTGGTTTGCGCCGTAACGTAGTTGTTCGGGTATTGCTGCGAGCAACTGGTGTAGAAGGTAGAAACGGCATTGTCCGACTGGCGCTCGTAGCCTAAAATGGTCGAATAATCATACAGGCTGTTCTCTATCCCGCTATCGACATTTCCTCCCGACAGTCCTATTTTCCAGTTCGCATCGTTCTCTTTGATTAAAGCTATGATTGACTTCATACCGTCTTCTTTAATCTCATCCATATAAAGCACGGTTTTGTCAAACCAGCCTTTTTCTTGCAGATGTGTCTTGAAAGAAGTCAGGAAAGCAGACCACACTGTGTTGTATTCTTCCGTACCGATGGTGAGTTCCAATGTCCGGTCCGTGCCCGACGCATCTTTATATCCGACAGACGTCTTCCATCCGGCCAAAGAAAAACAGCTGATCTGTTTATTGATTCCCCATTCCATCATTTTCCCGACATATTTATCAAAATCGGTATAGTCGAATATCCACTCGTCGGAACTGTTTTTCGACCACTTCACCATCGTTTGTCCGCTATTGAAAGCACCGTCCTTGATATACGTGGTGATTACCTTCTGCCCGGCATCTGCCAACAGTTGATAAAACGGCTTCATCATCGCAAAATATTCGTCGGAGAAAGGAACGACATTTTCTCCGTTGTCCCGACACAGAGTTGTCAATTGGAAAGGGAACTGCCATAAATCAAGATGGAAACTCCAATCGGCTACCGCAGGCAACTGATGATCTACGACAAGCAATTCCAGATTAAACTTCTGCTTCACTTCATTGGCTGATTTCACCTGAATGGTTCCGGTATATATGCCCGGTACGGCATCTGCCGGCGTGTTTATGGTCACCCATATCTTAACGGGATCTTGAGTGGTGAGCGTTGTGACGGGTACTTCGGAAAGGGCATCGGCAATCAAGGTAGTGGTGCGACTCTCATAATTTCCACAATCGAGTGCCTGATCGTCTCCCTTTATATAAGAAGGGAAACGAAGTCGGATATTGGAGGCAGAGATGCTGTTCGCGTCGCTCACCAGATCCGAAACTTCATAAGTGAGGTCGTCATATTTTTTATCTCCTGACCATAACACTATCTGTTTGTGTGTACGGTCGTTCTGCCAAAGGGTGTCTTTCCAAAGGGTGACGATCTTCGCTTCTTCCATCTGAGCTTCGTGTTGCTGACCTTTGGAGTATCTCACAAACTTACTTTCGAACGAACCCCGCAGGGTAGTAACGGCAGGATCTACGGGAACGACAGGTTCTTCCCAGTTGTCGGTTGGCAACCCCTCGGTACAGGCTATTACTCCATAAGCCAGTGAAAACAAAAATATACTGCTTAATAAGAATTTCTTCATAATTGTTGATTTATCTCGTTATAGTATAATCATAAAAAGGTGTACTCAAGTCTAATTCTATCCGGTACGTACCAGCTTCGTCGATAGTAATATCCGTCCCTGTCTCCGACAGTCTGACAATACCATCGGACGCCCCATACGTTACAGTCGGATCACCGGCAGAGACCGGAATAGTGGTAAATTTCAATTTTCCGGCTGCAAGTTCTGTCGTCAAAGACCACTTGCGGGTGTCAGAATTGTAGACCATTGCTTTCACCGTTCCTGCGGCTGTCCCCGTAACAGCCCATTGTGTCTCCAGTAAAACGATCTGACGGGTAGTGAGGTCAAAATTAACTTTCCAAATGCCCGGAGAAACAATCGAGGCATTACCTCCATTAGTTGTCCAATCTCCCCAGGGACCGTCACACGGATAATAGCCGGTTCCCGGAGAGGATTTCTCCACCATCGCTAAAGTTCCATAAGATTGTCCGCCGCCCAATCCGGCGCTAACATCAAAATAGGCGGACTGGTCGGATTGCACCAAGCCGATGTTGTTCCAGCTCGTATTTGTCAAGTCTATATATCCTTCAAACAGATTATTATAGGTAATGGAAGCAATGGTCTGTGCCGTTTCTGTATTCAGGCCATAGTAATCTCCTTTCTCACCCGACATTACCAAATACATTACCGGAGGAGGATTATAACTCATCTCCAGTAGAAAAGTCTCAGCTTGTGTCCCCTTCGTCCATTCCAATGCAAATTGGTTATTCCTGAAAGTAATCACATCTCCCACATTTATATTGACCGTAGCCGAAGGGTCGGAAACGTCTATCTGTTTCACTATGGCAGTAGTGGAAGGCTGATTGACTGCCACCAACAATGTTTTACTCAACAAACCATCCTCCTGCAACAGAGGGGTAGCCACATAGTCTGTTCCGTTCACTTCCAAGACTAATCCCGAAATAGGCGAAACAAGGGTAGGATTCTCCGGATAAGAATCTTCACTGCAAGAAACGACTCCTATCGCCAGACACAAAGTGATTAAAATCAAAGTTATATTTCTTTTCATATCATTCTTTCTTTTCGATTATGTTATTGACGTTTAATTGTATCCGGGGTTCTGAACAATACCGGTCATGATAGTCATCTGGTCGCTCGGTTTCGGTAGAAGATAATTGTGATCGTCAATCTTTGCCTCCGGATAATAAGCTTCCAAAGTCTCCTTCAGAATATGACGACGGCACAAATCGAACCAACGATTACATTCAAAAGCCAATTCCCAGTTACGTTCGTCCAATACCGCCTTGTCAAACTGTGCCGGAGTCAGTCCCGATAGTTTAGTCAGTCCTGCTCGTTCGCGGACTTCATTGATAGCATCGTATGCTGCTTTTGAAGGGCTGCCCTCTGCCAGATTAGCGGCTTCCGCGTAGATCAGCAACACATCGGCATAGCGTAACATACAGAAAAATCCGTCCGCTTTATTAGCTGTAGCTATCCCTGAATATCCTCCGCTCTTTGGACCTGCATCCCGGTACTTTCCCACATAAGGTTGTGCCACATTGGTCTCTTCCCACGAAGCACCGTCCCTCATCCGAGTATAAAAAGTTCCGCTCAAACGGCTGCCATCTCCTACGGGAAAAGTTTCCAGAAAGCGTTTGTCACTGGTCCAATCTGCCCAGCCGTTTTCTCCGTGATCAGTAGGACGCACGGCCTGATGGATATAACTGCCTGTTGCATTGTCCGAACTGGCATAAAGCGCAAAGATAAATTCGGAGTTTATTTTACGGTTGCTCCATAACCACAATTGGGAATATACTTTTTCTAAGGTATAGACCTTTTCACTAATTACTTCATTTGCCTTATCACGTGCCAGCGCATAACAGGAAGTCTCATTCAACGGAAATCCCGCCATTGTCAAATAGACTTTTGCAAGCAACGCTTTTGCCGCCCAACGGCTGGGACGGCTCGGATCATCCTGTGAAAGAGGCAATGTCAACTCTGCATTCTTCAAATCAGAAACTATCTGCTCGTAAATCCGGGCAACACTCGCCTGAGGCTCTTTTGCCGCATTATCCTGATTTTCCTCCGTCAACAATGGCACTTCGCCAAACCAACGCACCAACTGGAAGTAATTAAAAGCACGCAAGAAATGGGCTTCCCCTCCAATCGGGGACAATTCGTCGGGAGATAATTTCGTGTTCTCACCGATAATCTTTATCAATGTATTGCACGCGCTAATACTTGTGTAATATGAGTTCCATAACTCATCCGTCACTTCGTCCGGATTTCCTACTGTGTTAATGTTAACCTGTTCGAATCCTTTCCATCTGATGACGGGGGTATTTACATCTTCGGCACCTGCACTGGCCGCATAGGGCATATCGGTACCATATAAAAGGATTAAGGGGGTATAGGCTCCTGTGATATAACTATTGAAGTCGGTCAGTGTCTGGAAGAACTTATCGACAGTTGGCTGTCCGGTAAGATTCTCTGTCAAATCGGCACAACTCGTACTTAATATTATCGCCAATAATCCGACGCAGCTCTTTTTTATAAGTGTACAATTCATAGTCTGTTATTATTAAATGATCATTAAAACGAAATATCCAACCCTACAAGGAAACTCTTTGACGAAGGATACACACCACGGTCCACGCCTGCCGCATCCGAGTCTGCTCCCATACTTGCTTCCGGATCAAATCCCGAATAATTGGTTATTGTCCATAGATTATTGGCACTGACATAGATACGGGCGGACGAACATCCTATTTTTGACAGTATCTTGTGCGGAATACGATAGCCCAATGTGATATTTTTCAAGCGCAAATAGTCTCCCTTCTCCACCCAACGGGAAGAATTAACATACTCTGCTCCCGAAAAAGCAGGAATATTTGTCGGATTTTCCGGTGTCCAATGATTTTTCATAACCGTACTGGTCGGGAATGCATCTGACGAATAAGTCTCACGCCGGATACGATTCTGATTATAAATGTCATTACCGGATACTCCCTGCCAGAAAATATTCAGGTCGAAATCAAAAATCGTAAATGTATTGTTGAATCCGAAGCTCAACTTCGGCTGGGCATTACCGATAATGCCTATATCATCCTTATCTATTTTTCCATCACGGTTGATATCTACATATTTGGCATCTCCGGGCTTTGCTCCGTAAAGCGCAGCCGTCGAAACTTCTGATTTCTGCCAAACACCGGCAAAGGTATATCCGAGGAATGTGCCCATCGGTTGTCCCACCATCTGGACATAAGAACCCACCAATCCCGGATAATCGGCACCGGTTGTAATAAGCGTATTGGAGAGCCCGTCCAGTTCGAGAATCTTATTTTTATTGATATTCAATGTATAATTTATGTCCCATTTAAAATGTTTGGTAGAGACAGGAATGCCACCCAACATGATATCAAATCCTTTATTGGACACGGAACCGACATTGGTAAGGATGGAACTGACACCCAATACCGAAGGCACTTTCTGCCACATCAACAGGTCTGTGGTTTTCTTGTTATAATATTCGGCTGAGAAACTCAAACGCCCTCCCCACCATCGACTGTCTATACCGATGTTCAACTCACGGGTACGTTCCCATTTCAGATTTTCATTGCCTAAATCTGATATTGCCAAAGTCGGGTTTCCGCTATCGTCCATGCCCGGATAAAACTTTAAATGAGAAGAATAAGCGGGCACTGCCGCATTGCCTACCGTACCGTAACTCCCGCGAATTTTAAACTCCGGTACCATATCTTTCAGCCTTTTCATAAACTTCTCTTCCATAAGATTCCATCCTAATGAAAATGCTGTAAAATTGTCGTATTTGTTTCCTTCTGCCAACTGGCTGGCTCCGTCATAACGAACCGATCCGGAAAACATGTATTTATTCTTATAACTATAATTCACACGACCCATAAAAGACTGCATCACTGTAGTAGAATATTCCACCCAAGGGGCCTGCAAAATAGAACCGAACTGCACTCCATTATATCCCATTCCCACCGGGATTCCTCTGGAAGAAGCAGATGTGCTCTGATAATTATCCTTCAACACTTCGTATACCCCGGTAGCCTGAACGGTATGATCACCAAAAGCCTTATCAAAAGTCAGAATACTGGTACTTTGCAAAGCAATATAGCGTGATTGGGCCTTACTTCCGTTAATATCTCTAATATCGCCATTATTGACACGCTGATTATCAAAATACCCATTGGTATCGCTATGAGTCTTATATGAAAACAAAGAAGATAATTTGAGGAAATCCCAGAATTTATATTCTCCCATTAAAGAAGCATTAAAAGAAGCAACGGATTTATCATCCACTATCTCCAAAGCATACCCCACCGGATTGTATAATGAAACCGGTCCTATTCCTCCACCCGGCTGTGTATATCCTCCTTCACTATCGGGGTCATAGATGCGTTTCGTAGGCGACCATTGAAGTGCTGCATTAATAGCCTGTTCATAATCTCCATTGTGCGTCTCGTCATAAGAGGCAAACGTATTCAGCGACAAATTCAAACGGGATGTAGCCTGAACTTTAAAGTTTGCACGAAAAGTATATTGTTTAAAATTGGTATTCTGCACAATGCCATCTTTATTGGTATATCCTCCAGCTATGAAATAAGAAATGCTTTCTTTCGCTCCACTGATACTGATGTTATGTGATTGGGAAACCGCATTCCGAAAAATCTTATCCTGCCAGTCCGTACTGTTTCCTTCCAACGGAATCTCATCCGGCCCAAAAACAGGATTGAGCCCATTCTCTTCCTGAGCCTCATTCATCAGCAGGGCATATTCTTTTGCATTCAATGCAGGCAAGGTTTTCCGTACTTCATCAAATGAAACAAAACCGTTGTAAGACACCTGTGGCTTTCCGGTTTTCCCATTTTTAGTTGTCACCAGAATAACACCGTTCGCACCTTTCGAACCATAGACAGAAAGGGCTGCGGCATCTTTCAATACTTCTATGGATTCTATCTGATTAGGATTCAAGCTCCCGATATTCCCATCTTGAACACCATCGATTATGATCAAAGGATCATTTCCATAAGTCAGCGAGTTGGCTCCACGGATGCGGATCGTTGCCGATCCCGAAGGAGCACCACTGGAATTCTGCACAACAACACCTGCCACACGTCCTTGCAATGCCTGCGCAGTACTGGCATTAGGAGCTGACAATAGCTCTGCTGACTTTACGGAAGAAACGGAACCGGTGATATCACTTTTCTTTTGTACACCATACCCCACGACAACTACTTCATCCAATACTTTAGTGTCTTCCTTCAGGACAATCCGAAGCAGATTCTTACTATCGGCAGCTCGAAGTTCCACACTCTGATAACCGATATAGGAGACTGAAATCCAGGCATCTTCCGATACCTCATTTATAGTGTAGTTTCCGTCAAGGTCCGTAATTATTCCGGTTGAAGTTCCTTTCACTACCACGCTGGCCCCAATGATCGGTTCGCCCTTATCATCCACGACAGTTCCTTTGATGTTCTTCTTTGTACTGCCGTCATGAGGTTTCTGCGTCTTTTTCAAAATGACTATCATCTTGTTTTGCAACTTATAAGTCAAATCCTTATCCAAGACTTTATTCAGTACTTCGTCCAATGATGCATTTTTGAAAGTTGCCGTAATTCTTTTATTCTCGTTCACTTCATCTGTCTTATAGATGACAGATAAACCTGTTTGTTGCTCAACTTCTTTCAATACTGTCTTCAATGTTTCATTCTTGAATGTCTTGTTGATGACCTGGGCGTGCAAAGTCACTGTCGCCAAACAGAATGAAACTAAAAGAAGCAGCCGTAATAAGCTCTTTCGGTTGTTCATAGTTTTTCTCGATTTAATTTAATAATAGTTGTTACGAAATGGAAATTATTCTCTGATATATATATCCTTGCCTTTACGTTCGACGGTTATCGGGATAATCTCTTGCAAAGCCGTCATCACCTCTCCGATTGTTTCTCTGTTGCGCAGAGAAATACGGAATGTCTTGTCTCCTACAGCTTCCGATTCCAGCCGAATATTCACATCATATTGTCGGGATAGTTTTGCAACCAGTTCCTTCAATGTAATGTGATCAAATTCTATACGGTTCTCCGCCCACGCTTTTGATTGTGAAGCGTTTACTTGGGTACGGATGAATTTTCCTGTTTCTACGTTCAATCTCATGGACTCTCCAGGAGACATCCTTATCGGACTGCCTTTATAATTCAGTTCGACCGAGCCTTCAAGTAAAGTAGTAGAAATGAAAGGATCATCATCATAGGCAGATACGTCGAACTTCGTTCCTTTCACAACGACGTCATATCCATGTGTCTGCACGATGAAAGTAGCTCCCTCTTTCTTGGTGACTTCAAAATACCCCTCACCGTTCAGTTCGACTCTGCGATTGTCGGTATTAAACTTGTTCGAATACTTCAGTGTAGAACCTGCATTAAGCCAAACGACTGTACCGTCAGACAGAACGACTTTACTCTTCTCACCATAAGGAGTTTCGCATACAAAGTACGTTTCCGGTTGCAATGAGGAAGAGAGTTGCCGGACACCGAGGGTTCCTCCTACAGTCAGAAGTACGATGGCTGCAACAGCAGCCACTTTCCGCCAGACGGAAAATCTCGTTTTCGAAATACCCAGCATCGGGATAATGGCTTCCTGCGTGCGGATTTTGCGTTGTAATGTCTCCCACTCCTTCGTGGTATTGGAATCGGTAATGTCCGAAGCAATCCATTCCTTTTCCCACTGTCTGAATGCCGTGCGATTTGCTTCACTTTGTCCGACATACTCAAACAATAGTTTTTCGTCTTTTCGCCGGATTCTTCCTTCGAAATACTGAACGGCCAACTCACGAATGTTTTTCTTTTCTTCCATAATTTCACTTTCTATAAGATGTAACAACTATTATTTCTTTTACCCAACCACCCATACAAAGAAAAAAGCAGGAATTTTTCAGTCCCTGCTCTTCCAATCTAATTATCAATGGTTTATATTTTCTTCTTTTATTTATTATTCATAATCACCCAGGCAACAATCATAATATAAATGTCTACCGGATACTTGTCTTTGAAGTGTTTGGAGAAGCTTTTCAATGCTTTCGCAATGTGCTTCTCGACTGCCGTAGTCGATATCTGAAGTTTATCTGCAATTTCACGATTCTTCAGTCCTTTGAAACGGCTCATCAGAAAGATTTCCCGCGAACGCTCGGGCAGCTGCCCGATGACAAGGTTGATTTGTTCCTGCAATTCGTCATATAGTAGTTTGTGCTCTGCATCTAGCGTGAAGTCGGCATAATAGAGCCTTTCTTCACCATCAATGGATGCAAGATATTCTATCTGATGTTTCTCGACAATGGAAAGATGCTTCAAGTAATTCAGGCATCCATTGCGTACCATTGCAAAAAGTAAGGAGGTGACCGATACAGCCGACAACAACTCCCGCTTCTCCCAAAAACGCAGAAAACACTCCTGAATAATATCACGAGCCGTCTCTTCATCTTCCACGAAACGAATAGCATAGCCGCGCAAACGGGGATAATAAGCCTTAAAAAGATATTCAAATGCCTGATTATTACCTTTTCTGATCTCGTCTAATAAGAACTTTTCATCTGAAAAATCAACCATAGTGTCGTATTTTGAAACAAAGGTATAAAGTTACAAATGACAATGATATTAATATTTTCTCAGATTTCCGATTTTTCAGCAAAGTTTCTGCATATAAAACTTTAAAAGCGATATTTTAACCGTTATTGGTAAAATATCGCTTTTAAAATATATAGCTCAACTATATTGACTAATAAGTAAGTCGGATACCCGCCTGAATATTGAAGTTGAACGGATTTTCCTTACGGATGGTCTGTACATCGGAACCGTCATCAAAGAAATAAGCAACACCGGGTTCTACGTATATACCTACCCGTTTGGTAGCATTAAACTGTGCGCCGACTGCACCGGAGACGGAGAATTGCAAAGGTTTCACAGTTTCCTTCTCTGTGCCCAGCTTACCATAAACACATTTCTCAATCATACCTCCACCAGATACATAAAGAGTAAACAGTTTCTTATCAAGGAAGTTCCAGTTCGCTTTTAACGGGATACCCAGATAATGCAGTTTCTGCTCGGTCTTCTGGTCGCTGTCCGCAAACTTTGCATCCGAAGAAAGCAAGGTGTAAGTCAATCCTGTTTCGACAGAGAAACCTTTCGCCAGACTTTTGCGGACAGATAATCCGAAGGAAATAGGCTGATGGTGCTCCATATCGACCACCTGATTGGCCTGACGCAAATAAGGTACTCCATCTTCAAAGACCAATTGCTGATCATTGGGTATGCTCAGCAGACCGTTTGATACCGATACCATGCTCACACGGGACATATAAGAAGGAATGCCCGATCCCAACTCTGTAGAAGCACCACCGGAGTTACCTACCGAAAGTCCCATCGACCATGTGCCTTTCTGCGAAGATGCCTTTTCTGCCGGAATATGCAGTTTGTCTCTGCTGGAAGGGCGGCGCGGCTTATTTCTCGGTTGTTCCGTATCTGCGGGCTTATGCTGGGCGGCCTTCGTTTCTTCCACCGGTTCCACTTCTTCTTTTTCTTTCCGGTCGCCGGTCTGAGCGTTCAGTTCCGAAGGTTGCTGCTCTTCTTTCTTCACCGGTTCGTCGATATTTGCCGTCAGCTGGGGAATGTTCCGTTCTGCTTTCGCGATACGGTTCTTCACTACCGGACGCACTACCGGTTCTACCGTTGTTCCTGTCATATCCGGTTGCTGCGCATCCGGCAAAACATCCGGTACAGAGGCTAACGCCGGAGTCTTGGCATGACGAATTTCATCAGCAGCAGGAGTCCCGAGGAAATACAGGCTGACCGATGACACCAAAGCCAATAAAATGACAGCCGCAGCGGCTACCGTCCATTTACGATAAGGATATATCTTCCTCTCCACAGGAGGCATAAGTTCTTTTTCCAGTTGTTCCCAACCGGAAGCAGGAAGCGGCTCCGAGTAATTCCCGAGCTTCTCCTTCAACTTATTCATCCATAATTCTTTCTCTTCCATATCTCTACCTATCCGTTATTCATTATCCATTCTTTTACTCTCTTAGCCAACACGCTCTTCGCCCGAAATAATTGCGAAGCCGATGACTTCTCATTAATACCTAACAACTGTGCTATTTCCTTATGCGATTTTTCCTCGAAGGTGTAAAGGTTGAACACGGTACGGTATCCTGCCGGCAACTCTTCGATAAATCGCATCAATACCGCTTGCGGAATCATCTCTACAGCCGAAGCGTCGGGTTCCTCGTAATCTTCGGGTACTTCTTCCAAAGGCGTAGACTGACTGATTACATCACTCTTGCGAAGATACTGTAAAGCGGTATTGACCATCACCCGTTCCATCCAGGCCCGAAGTGAGCCTTCACCCCGCCAGGTGAACTTGTCGAAAGAACTGAATATCTTTATAAAACCATCGTGAAGCAGATCCTGAGCTGTATCACGGTCGCCGGTATAGCGCAGACAGACGCCTAGCAAACGCCCTCCATAATGCTCATACAATTCTTTGCGGGCTCGATTATTTCCCAGCCTGCATTGTTCCGACAACTCAAATTCTTCCATTTGCTTATACACGTGTTTACCTTATAAATGCAGCAAAGATAGAAATACTGCACAGAGAGAACAACTCTTTTGCAACTTTTGTTTCTTTAACAGATCCAAATGCAATATTTTCTCCCCCTTTGCATTTTCAGAGTACAAAGCAAGTAAATAGTACTCATTAAAAAACATTTTTATAGTATATGAAGAAATTTAAATTCATTGCATTTTTTATTGCTGTTATGACCACAATGCCGATACTTCAGTCGTGTCTGGATGATGACTCCTCATCCGATTCACTGGTCATCGGCACCATCAATCTGATCAGCCCGGATAGCAAGGATTTCTATTTCACTCTGGATGATGGAAAAACAATGTTCCCGAGCAATGGAAACGGATGGATCAGTGACAAGAATAAAGACGGGCAACGCGCCTTTGTGATATTCAAAGAACTGGAAGAACCGGTGAAGGGATATGACTATAATATTCAGGTAAGAGAAATAAAAGAGATCCTGACCAAAGAAATCGTGACTATGGGGGAAGGAGAAAATACGGAAGAGAAGATCGGAGACGATAAAATCAATTCTACTTATATGTGGATTACCCAAGACAAGAAATATCTGACAATCGAATTCCAATATTACGGCACGCATAGCGAGGACAAGAAACATTTCCTGAATCTGGTCATCAACAACAAGGAAGCTGAACCTGCTGCCGATGATGCCAACGATGAGTATATCAATCTTGAATTCCGGCATAACGACGAAGGCGACACCGCCGACCGTCTGGGCGAAGGGTATATATCTTTCAAACTGGATAAGATTCAAGATCAGATGAAAGGCAAGAAAGGACTCAGAATACGTGTCAATACCTTATATAACAGGGAAAAATTCTATGAAGTGGAATTCCCCGCATCTAATTAAATCTAGTAATTATAGAAACACTCTTTTTATTATAATATATAATTACGCAAAAGAGGGCGACAGTTGTGAAACTCTCGCCCTTAATTTTATCATAAAGTGATCCGTTTATTTCTTCTTATTATTTCTTTTCATTCTTGTCACCGAAATAATTCCAGACGAGCGCACTGACAGCCGCTCCTACAAACGGCGCCACAATAAACAGCCACAACTGCGACAACGCTTCTCCACCCTGGAACAATGCCGGACCGATGCTACGTGCCGGATTGACGGAAGTACCTGTAATAGGGATACATACGACATGCACCAATACCAAAGAAAGACCGATGGCAAGGCCTGCGAAAGCTCCCGCCCCTTTCTTCGGATCGGTAGACCCCAGCACCACCAATACAAAAATGAAAGTAAAGACCACTTCTGCGATGAATGCCTGTAGCATCTCGCCGTCACCGAAGCCGTTGGAACCGGTAGCCGTCGGTCCGTCGTGCCCGCCGGTGGTCACCAGGGCATAAAGAATAGCCGAACCGATAATCGCTCCTATAACTTGGAAAAGCATATACATACCCGCATCTTTTCCATTCATACGGCCCGAAAGGAATACTCCTAACGTAATAGCAGGATTGATGTGACATCCCGAAATACCTCCGATAGCATACGCCATCGCCACTACTGAAAGTCCAAATGCCAAAGCAACGCCGACCGTTCCCACGCCGGCTCCTACAGTACCAGCCATACTGCCGGCAAAAACAGCACTTCCACATCCCATCAGGACGAGCACCATCGTCCCAATCATTTCTGCAATGTATTTTTTCATATTACTAAATAAAAAATGGTTGATTCCCCAAATATAAGGAATTAATACCTAGATTCAAAATGTATGTGCCTAATTATTACTATCTTTGCAGCATTTTTGAATAAAACTACCAAACAATAAAATGAAAAAAGGACTTTTTTATGCCATATTGGCCTCTATATTATGGGCTATCGTCAATCCGTTTATCAAGCAGGGACTGAGTTACGACTTTTCGCCGATGAACTTTGCAGGAATCCGCTTTACCACTGTAGGCATCATTCTTTTTGCTTATACCTGGCATAAGGGGATGTGGAAGGAAATACGCCAGCACAGCAAACTGTTTCTGAATCTGATCCTGATCAATATGTTTATGGGGTACACGGCTTTCTATTTCGGTGTCGATTTCGTCAGCGGGGCTATCTCTTCCATCATTATGGGAATGACACCTCTGATCAATGTACTGCTAGCCCATCTGCTGGCCAGCAATGACCGGCTGAATGTGCACAAGATTATCAGCCTTATTGTCAGCCTCATCGGTCTGCTGCTTATCGTAGGCATGGGCAGCAATGGCGCTCCGCTGGACTGGAAAGGGATCACGGGAATTGTACTATTGCTGCTCAGTATCATTTTTCAGGGATATTCTGCGATTTCGGTATCGGAAGATAAAGGCAAGGTAAACCCTATTTTCCTGAATGCCGTGCAGATGTTCTTCGGAGGACTGCTTATCTATATGGTAGGATTAGGCACGGAAGGGTATCATTCATTTATCGGAAAGCCTGCCGGATTCTACATCAGTCTTTCTATTCTGGTATTTATCTCGGTCTTTGCTTTCAGTTTCTGGTTTATCGCCTTGCAGAGTAAGGGAGCCAAAGTGAGTGATATCAATATGTGCAGACTGATCAATCCGATATTGGGAGCCGTACTTAGCTGGATCATGCTTCCGGGAGAGTATCCGACATTCAGTACCGTTGCAGGAATGATGATCATAGTCAGCTCCCTCACTATCTATTTTAAGGGAGCTGAAATAGGACAATGGTTTAAACGCCATATAGCCGGAAGCAGTATGCAGGGATAAGCAATATTACAGCAAGTATTGAATGGATTGCAGGGATTGCATTTCTTTGGGTACTGCTGCCAGTATCTCTTCTTTGAGTACGTTGAGCAGGCTATGACGGATAAAATCCCTGCTGGTCGCAAGCACTATCTGCCGTGTAGGGCGGGGAATGGCAAACGGACGTACCAGCTTCTTTTGTTCTTCGTTCAGTTGCGAAACAGCCAGTTCGGGAATGAAGGTGATTCCTTTTCCGCTTTCTACCATACGCATAAAGGTTTCCATACTTCCCAGATGGTAGGCCATCTGATTGACTTTGACCGTTTCCATCTGGCAGAAACGTACAAGCTGGTCACGGAAGCAATGCCCTTCGTCCAATAGCCAGAGACGTTCGCCCGTTATATCGGAAGTGCGTATCACGTCGTGCTTGAACAGAGGTTCTTTGCAGGATACATATCCGAAGAATGTTTCATAGAAAAGTGTTTCTTCTTTCAGGAAAGTGTCTTCCAATTTGCTGGCTATAATTGCGGCATCAATATCTCCGGCATGCAATGCCTGCTGGATATTCTGTGTTTTCATTTCCGTGACACGTATATCCAGTTCCGGATACTTTTCCATCAGTTGGGGGAAGAAGCGGGGAAGTAAATAAGGCGCTATGGTAGGCAATACCCCCAAATGGAACACGCCTGCCAGTGACTGTTTCTCTTCACTGATTATTTCTTTCACCTGCGCTGTCTGTGCCAGAATGACACGTGCCTGATCAATGATCTTTTCTCCAATCGCTGTGGGACAGACCGGCTGCACCGTACGGTCAAACAACTTCACTCCCAGCTCATCTTCCAGTTTCTGGATCATAGCACTCAGCGTGGGCTGCGTCACGCGGCAATATTCCGCCGCTCTGGCAAAATGACGGAACTGGTCAACCGCCAATATATATTCTAATTGTTGTATCGTCATCTATCAAATATGATTAAGTTATAGATTTCTTCTATGCAAAGATAGAAATTATCAGTTTGACAACAAGCATTTTCCGCCTTATCTTTGCAGTACAGAAAAAAGAAAACGAATATAAATCATTAAAAACAAATAGAATATGAAAACTTTAGAATTTATCAAATTGAACGAATCGGGAGCAAACAACGTAGTAGCATCTTTGCAACAATTACTGGCAGACTTCCAAGTATATTACACCAACCTCCGCGGTTTCCACTGGAATATCAAAGGGCATGACTTCTTCGTACTTCACAGCCAATTCGAAAAGATGTATGATGACACTGCCGAAAAAGTGGACGAAATCGCAGAACGTATCCTGATGCTGGGCGGTACTCCTGCCAACAAATTCAGTGATTATCTGAAAGTAGCCAATATTAACGAAGTGGATAAGGTAAGCAACGGAGAACAGGCACTGGATAACATACTACAGTCTATCAGTTATCTGATCGGTGAAGAACGCAAGATTCTGTCTATCGCTTCACAAGCCGGAGATGAAGTAACCGTTTCGATGATGAGCGATTATCTGAAAGAACAGGAAAAGCTGGTTTGGATGTTGACGGCTTATAACAGCAAGTAAATACAAGGTTTAGGTTTTAAGTGAAAAACAGGCTGACTCGTGATTATTCAGAATCAGCCTGTTCCATGTTTATAAACTCAGATTAGAAATAAGTCTCTTCGTCACTCACAGACTCTCTACAGAAATATCTTTTGTTAGTCTTATGTCATCCGAAGAGGCACCAATCATTATCCGGAAATCTCCTGTTTCCACAACACGTTTCATATTCCGGTCGATAATGGACAGATCTTTTTCGGTCAAAGTGAAAAAGATTTCCTTCTCCTCTCCTCTTTTCAGGAAGAAGCGTTCAAAACACTTTAATTGTCTGAGAGGCTGAACTACTGAAGCATATTCATCCCTCAGATAAAGTTGTGCCACTTCTTCACCGTCATAGCTTCCTGTATTTTTCACTTTGAATGAAACTTCAAAATAGCAGGGAGATTTACGTATTACCTGTAAATCCGAATATTCGAAAGTGGTATAACTCAACCCATAGCCAAAAGTGTATAATGGAGAAGCAGCCTGTTCGACATAATCATGATTGCAGGGAGCCTTTTTATTATAATAGACAGGTATCTGTCCAACAGAACGGGGGACGGAAACCGGCAATCGTCCGGCAGGATTATAATCTCCAAACAAAACATCAGCTATTGCATACCCTCCTTCCTGGCCCGGATAAGAAGCGGTCAGCAATGCGTCGGCATACTCGGATGCCCAGACTTTATCCAGCGGACGACCTTCAATATAGACAACGATCAGTGGCTTCCCGGTAGCCTTCAATGCATTCAATAAATCTTGTTGTTTTCCCAGTAAAGTCAAAGTAGCCCTGTCAAACCCCTCGCCACATTCCATGTCGCTGATACTCTTTTCGTCAGCAATTGCTGCACCCGTCTCCTGATAGCTCGTCTTGAAATCGCGTGCGCTGGAACCTCCTACCACCGCTATTATAACTTCCGAACGGCTAGCTGCCTCCACCACTTCCGCTATTTCGTTCACTGTCGTATCACGAATAGCGCATCCACGCACGTACTCCACCTTAGAAGGAGACAGTTTGGAGATCACTCCGTCTAACACGGTTTTTATGTTTTCATCTTCTTGCGGAGCTGTATAGTCCCCCAGCATATTATAACGATTATCCGCATTAGGTCCGACAACTGCCACTTTTTTAATCTTTTTATTCAAAGGAAGAATCGAATTCTTGTTCTTCAGCAATACGATAGATGATTGCGCCACTTTATGTGCCAGTCTGATATGTTCCTCACTACGTACCACCTTCGTTGCAGACTTCGGATTCACATAAGGATGCTCAAACAAACCCATTTCAAACTTCATCCGTAATACCCGGCATACGGCAGTATCAATCACTGCTTCACTGATTTTTCCGGATTGAACGGCATGAGTAAGATTCATAAATGCATTGCCCCCCAAATCAATATCCACTCCGGCAGAAACGACCTGCATAGCTGCCTCTTCTATAGTAGGAGCAACAAAGTGACTTTCATGGACTCCTTCAATACTATATAAGTCTGAAACAACAAAGCCACGGAATCTCCACTCGTTACGCAGTAATTGTGTCAGCAGATAATAATTAGCCGTACAGGGGATACCATCTATTGAATTGTAGGAGGTCATTACAGAGAGTGCTCCCGCATCGATCGCTTCCTGAAAAGGAGGAAGAAAGTTTTCGTGCAGATCTCTGGTCCCTACCGATGCATAATTACCGTTTTGTCCACCTTCCGGTACCGCATAAGCTAAAAAATGCTTCAGGGTAGCGATAGTAGCATATTCACGGGATAGGTCTCCGCTACCTAGCCCTATGACCATCGCCGCTCCCAGTCGTCCACTCAATACAGGATCTTCACCAAAGGTTTCTTCGACACGTGACCAGCGAGGATCACGAGATAAATCCAGTACAGGACCATAACTGATATGTGCACCCTGTGAACGAATCTCTTTAGCAATCACATTTCCTACTTCTTCAATCAGTACCGGTGACCAAGTTGCCGCCATCCCTATGCCGGTTGGAAAAACGGTCGTTCCAATCGCCATATGTCCGTGAGGCGCTTCTTCAGCCAAAAATAAGGGAATACCCAAACGGGTATTTTCAATCACATATTTCTGCAATGCGTTGCCGGCTTTGGCGGCCAGTTCGGGATTAAGTCCATTTTCCAATGTCTTCTTAGTCCAAGGGTCCGCACGATAAGTTGCCCACAGCATACCTGCGTTCTTTTCTTTCATTAGTCTTTTAAACTTTTCAGAAGGATGTACTTCATCGTCCTTTATTTCGTACATTTCCCAACCAAGAGGACATAATAGTTGCCCGACCTTTTCTTCCAACGTCATACGTGAAAGCAAGTCTTTCACCCGTTCGTCAACAGACAAGACCGGATTTTTATAAGGTAACAGAGAAGATTGGGCAAAAGCCACGACATTCATCGCCAACCCTACAATCAAAATATATAATCGCTTTGTCATCATACAATATGATATAATATAAAAATTACTTTCCGTTGGTTTCGCAGAAGTTTCATGCGGTGAAACTTTAGTTCCAAGCTGACGAAACTTTTGTTTCAAGCTGATGAAACTTTAGTTTCAAACAGGAGAAACTTTAGTTTCAAGCCTCAGAAACTAAATGTTCTGCCAATTGAAACAAACCAAAGATACTATCAATTCAAAGAATCCATCAAGAGATCACACAAAGATATAATAATCCCTATGTTGCAGATAAATTATCTGCAACAGGTATCTGCAACACTATAAGCCACTATAAATCACCTAATAAACAAGCAGGTGGCAGATATTGCAGATAAAATCAAAAAATATTCTAGAGAGAGGCTATCGACACCCAATTTCCGCTATTCCCAAAGAATCACTTTCGTCTACCATACGAGTCGCTTTTAACTTAAAATAGCGAGCCTCAACCGGACTAAAGTACATATTCTGAAGAATCGGATTATTACGGATGTTCGAGAATTCTCCCTGTGCTACGACTTGCATCGCCTCTTCGGTAATACCGGCAGACAATTCGTATGATGAGATCAACCCTTTACTATATTCACTTTGATCAGGTAAATAGTAGAATGAATGGATTGTACGATTTTCGCCAAGATCAATCATGATTTCCTTGCCTGAGATTAGAGCGGTAGTCTGATCGTCCTTGTCACTACATTTCTTTGCTTCTTCCATATCCACTCCCAAAATTGTAAAGGGGAAACTTTTCAGTTCTGAGGTTGCCGGTGTATAATTTTCCGTTGCATCGGGAGCGTAATAAGCCCCGACCTCATTGATACACAAACATGCACGAGCATCCGTAAACCGTATACGCAATTCTTCTGTTTCGATCATTTCAAAGCGTAACAAACGTTTGTATCCTACGGTTGTGGTTTCTTCGTTGCATTTAACCGACAGCCATTGATCGCCCTTCTTATATTCTACAACAAAGGATTTAACCCTTTGTCCCAAAGGTATATACTCCTGAATCATTACCCGATTCATCTTCGTCGGCTGACTAAAAGTGAAAGTCAGATCGGCGGTAGTCACTCCGTCATTGGTTGCCCAATAAGTATCGTACTTTCCGTCCGTTACGGCACGAACCTTGAATTGTCCTCCACGCTCGTCGGAAGCTGATACTTTTGCACTGCTCAATAAATTATCTGCCAATTCTTTCTGAACTCTCAGATGAAATGAAACAGCATTCAATGAATCGGTCGGATGAATCAAACCGTTGCGGTCTACAGGAAAGTTTAATAATAAAGTCGCATTATGACCTACACTACGATAATACAAGTCCGTCAGTTGATCGACTGTTTTTACCTTGTCGTCTTCCTCTGGGTGATAGAACCATCCCGGACGGATAGAAACGTCACACTCGGCAGCGACCCATTGATTTCCATCGGCATGACCGTACTGTAATTCCCGATACTTGGGATATCCCGGATATACCTCGCCCCCCCGAAGAAAAGACCAGTTAGTAGCTCCGGCAAATCCATTCTCATTTCCTACCCAACGGCAGCCCGGCCCTCCGTCTGAGAAAATCACAGCCTGCGGTTGCAGTTCATCGATCATCTTATAAGCCCGCGGGTAATCATAGTATGTTTTGCGGTCGATCGTACGTGCGTCTTTCGCTCCTCCGTACCAACCGTCTCCTCCGTTGGCTCCGTCAAACCAGATTTCAAAAACATCACCATAATTAGTGAGCAATTCATGCAACTGCTTATAGAAATAATCTACATACTCCGGCGTTCCATAATTGGCTTGATGCCTGTCCCACGGAGAGAGATAAACGGCAAATTTGATTCCATACTTCTTACAGGCATCGGAAAGTTCGCGTACAATATCACCTTTACCGTCTTTGTAAGGGGTATTTCTAATACAGTATTCGGTAAGCTGTGTAGGCCACAGACAAAAGCCGTCATGATGTTTGGCAGTCAGGATTACTCCTTTCATACCGGAATTGACAAATGTCTGCACCCATTGTTCGCAGTCCAGACGAGCAGGATTGAACGTTTTCGGATCAGAGTCGCCATAGCCCCATTCACGGTCATTGAAGGTATTGAGACCGAAGTGTACAAAGGCATATGTTTCCATCTTCTGCCAATTTACTTGCTTTTCCTGAGGAACGGGTAAAATAGCTTCCGGTGCCGAAACACTCTGACATCCTGTTAAAAGTAGACTGAATACTACTGTAGAAATACTGGTTGCGATTGGTTTTCTCTTCATGGTGTTCGATTCATTTATAGTTTTATCTTTTCAGGTTATTTTATTTGCCGGTGCTAAGATAGGAAATATTATATTACTAATCAACCGGATTGGTACATGTTATCTTCAGCGGTTTCATTAATGCCCGCCCGTTGATCACAGGATAGACACGTGTTTCGGTCGGAAAGCTGCCGGAATATTGATATTCAACGGGCATCACACCTTCTTCACGGGCTTTCACCTGACGGGGACTGGTAAACTTAAGATCTGTATTACCACCTATAACGACAAACATAAGCTGTATATCATTATCGGTATCGTTTACGTATTTCAGTTTCATTGTTTTCGTGCCGCCTTTGCCTATGGTACCGAATGCCATTACTTCGAAATTCATCCAAAGTCCGCTACCGTACTCATACGGATAGTTCTCTGATACCGGATGTTTGCAGGGAATGACGGTGCCCTTTACCCAAATGCGGTTGTAATTAGCATTGTTATTGCTCAAAACAACTACTTCTTTACTAAAGAAGCCCGGTCGGTAGGCCGGGTTGTAAGTCACTTTCACTTTACTTGTAGCATTCGGCCGGAGCGGTTCTTTAGGAAATTCAAACTGTACACAACCACAGCCACTTGTTACTCCATTGATAGAAATAACTTTTTGACTGACATTCTTAAACTCAAATTCATGTGAAACCAGTCCATTTTCTTCCTTTATTTCTCCAAAATCAAAGACACGTTCTTCGAACACCAGTTCGTCAGAAAGAGTCTGTGCGTACGAGGCAACCAAATACAAATTAATGCAACAAATCAATATAATAAAGCGCAGCACCATACTTTTTTTCATTTAAAACAAAAGCCTCTCATAATAACTCATTAGCTATTATAAGAGACTTTCATCAATCCCGTTTATTCATTCTGATACATATCAAACTCAGACAAAACAATCCCATATCCACTACTATACGGCAATAATTCAAGTTTGACATATCGAGCACTCACAGCTCCATAGAAACGAATATATTGCGGCGTTGCACGAGAGAAAGTAACGTTTCCCTGATACTCATAATCTTCACCTCCTGTTTCACTTGTATAGACAGCGGCACTGGACAAACTATAATTACGGGAATAATACTGTAATCGAATTCCTGTTATGTTTTGGTATACGCCATTCAAATTAACAATAACGGTAGAACTGGCATCCTGAGACGGATAAGTCCTTGTATTTCCGTCGAACAGAGTTGTTCCAACATCTACACCATTGTTAGTGGCAGTCCACGCGCTTCTATCACTAATTAATGTGCCTTCCACACTCGTTGCTCCCGGAACACAATTCGTAAAAGAGGTGCTAACAGCGAGATAAGCAGAGGAATGAGTTTCACTCAATGCCGCATTCGATACCGATGTTACTTTTAGCGGTAAAAGATAACTTGTATTGACAAACTCGCTCCACTTTCCATCCTCTATTTCAATAGTAACTGAATCAGAAGAAAGCATACTTCCCGCAGGAATCACGAGTTCTTTTTTATCCAAGGTTACTTTTACCCCGTCAGGGAAAGAAGAAAATTCACCTATGGATGCACTATTATCAATATCCAAAGTAACCGTTATATCTTTAGAGGCAACTTTAGTAGAGCGTACCCCTACCTTAACTATTTCCGGTCCACTCTCTAAACTAGAGCCAATCGGTGTTCTCAACACTTCATAGACAAATGTATTTTGAGGATATTCTGTTGAAGTCCAACGGTTCACATTAATATATACATAATTTTGGTTGCTTCCTTCGATATCGTAACTTTCGTCATCACAAGACTGAAGACTAAATAATCCGACTACAACCAACAATCCTAAGATATGCGTATTTATTTTCATAGCAATCATTTATTTCGTTACTCGTTACATCTGTTATTATCATCACTGTCCCATGCAATAGCACTGCTATAATTCAGATTATATGTTAATCCAGCTCCTTCATTTATTTCACGGGCAGTGTTCGTCCAATCCATATCATAGCCATGTCCTGTTGCATCTTTAAAGATGTGTCCTTCGCCTTCATTCATTTTCCAGTATGCAACCAAACCTTCTGATTGTGAATCAACGCCACAAAGATTCATCTGTAGTTCGCCTGTACTCAAAGCACGGTTCCAGACACGAACTTCAGCAATACGGCCACGAAAATACTGAGATCCGCGATATCCCGTCCACGACATTCCTAGTTCAAAACGCTGGAAATCGACCGGTTTACCATCACCATCGCCTTGTGCATCTTTCACTCCGTCTACATACATAGTCAGTTTACTGCCATCATATGTCAACGAGATCATATACCAACGATCAGTGCTAAAACGTGTACTCGATACAATACTTCCACTTGGACTTACCCACTGCAAGGCATTGATATCTAATCCATTTTCTCCAAATCGCAGCATACTTGAGCGCTGTTCGTCAGCAGAAGTGAAACTACACAGACGAGCTATACGATGCCACTCTTGAGAATAGCATTTGATCTCATAGGTGAAGTTAGACAATTCCTGTTTCTTATCATCTGAGAAAATAAAGTTACTATAAAGATTCGTATTGCTGATATTCAATGAGGTGAAATGAATAACACGAGATATCTGCAAGAAAATAGTTTTCGAAGGTTTTAATATTTCAAGTCCATCCACTTCTACCATAGTAACTGGAACTACATATACTCGCCCTTCTGCAAAGTCTTCGGTAGAAATAACTTTAACTGTAGCAGGAGTAGAAAACGCTTTACCTGCCTGAATCACAGCATCAGCATCTTCAAGAGTCACAGCGCCCTCCGGAATCGCATAATATTTAGTATTATGTTCATTATTATATGTCTCTACCAGTGACCTGTCAATGGCAAACTTCACATTTACGTCTTTATCTACTTTATCAGTAGTAGAAGCAGTGACGGCATACGAAGAAGGGGTATCTTCTACCACAAACTTGGTTACAGGAGTAGTCTCTGTCCCTGTAATAAAAGCCATATTCTTGTTATAATCAAACTTATCACCTTCTGTACAACCCAGAATGGATAAACCTAATATAACTCCCAACAAAGAATGTTTAAATATATATGTTTTCATCATGATTCTTATTTATTCATTGTTTACTCATTTACAGCAGGATTCATTATCTGAATAGCCTCCCGGAATTCATTATAAGGTATACCCGATGAAGAATAATAATTTCTTCCTAAGTAGAATACTCCACAACCGCCTTTACGGCCTTTCGACGGTTCCCAACGTGCATAGTTCATAAGTTGTCCCCCATCGGCATAGAATACTCCGAACGATTCGCAGTAAATCATCTTCTCGGGTGGAAAGTTACTGGGTTGAGTCAAGAACCCCACTTGATCACTATAAGCCTGTTGAACGATATAATCACAATAAGGTATGATGTCTGTTGGTGGTGTTCCACTAAAGTAGTCAACGATAAGCAACTTATCCGGCTGTTCGCCTTCAGGACCAAAATACTTGCCAAGTTCCTTTATCAATCTGACCAAATCGGAACCACTCCAACCTTCCCAGTCAACGTCTACTCCATCAAGTCCCGGTTCCAACACTTGATTCACAATCCATTTTGCATATGCAGCCATCGCTTCATCGTCCTTATTCTGGCTAAGATCATAATCAACCCCATCAACGGTAAACTGGTGTCTGTAATGAGAAGCATCGGCATGCATGACAAAACGTGTACCCAATTTCCGCTGGCAGTATTGCATATCCGCATATGCTATCGGATGTGTCTCTGCTGTCGGTATTCCCATCCAAAGATTTACAATATCTATACTGTCAGGTAGTCCTACCATACGTTCACCCCACGACGCGGGATCTTTATAGCCTGTCACACCTTCAATCGGTGACCACGCTTCGTAATAAGCATAACTTATCTCATGATCGCTTTTCTTGAAAGCACGCAGATTCTCAAAATACTGCTCGTCATATGTTTTCAGCTTCTGAATTTCTAACGCTTCCACATCGGTATCACAACTATAGAAAAAGAATGTTCCGATAAGGAAAGTCAGTAAACCTGTTATTTTTGTTTTCATCGTAATTAGTGTTTTTAGAATTAAACAATGTCCATTCTCCTGTTATCGGGATTTTTTGTCCCACCAGAGTTTAGTTCCACCCGTATCCTGACCACCCAAAGCCGATATACCACTGGCAACGCCGCTAGCATTGTTGATCTTCTCGTCGCGTGTATAAGGCAGACGGCGGACTTGTAACTGGGTATCAATCGTACCATTACTACTGTTTCTTACTACAGGAATAACTTCCGGATAGCCTGTACGACGATATTCACTCCAGCCTTCGGGACCGTCGGGATAATTGGCAATCCACTTCTGTGTAATGATGCGTTCCAACTGAGCTTCAAATCCGGCATTATCATCCCATGCAGGAGTAACCCTGCTGCTGAAAGTATAATTATCACTACCCACATTGTCTGCAAAAGCACCCGGAGTCGAAGTATGATCAGCCAAATAATCGTCTACACCGGCGGCATTATTCTCCTCAAACGACATGCGTACACCTTGCTCATAGAATGATTTGGCCGTTCCACCCATATCCCAGCCACGTAATGCACCTTCGGCACGCAGGAAGAACGATTCGGCAGCCGTCATCCATACTACCGGAGTAGAAGCACGGTTAATATTCAGATTAGAGATTTTATTGCCTTGATAATTGCTCATATTGCTTGTTGTGATACCAATACGTACGCCATGATATTCACCGTCATCGGCTGCTGTAAAATAAGAGCTGATTCGCGAATCATTCAGTCCGTTCAAATAGGCTACGATGGTAGCACCCGGACGACAGTCACCCGAATTGAAGTTATAGGCAATCTCGTGCAACGGATGATGATATTCCAATGAATTATGCGAAAGTTCGGCACGTTCCGCTTTACTTTCGATAAAGCCGAACATGTTTTCCATCGACTTCTTTGCCTGTGCTTCTGCCAGTGTGGGATTCGCATATGAAACACGTATAGCAAGACGCAAACGCAGTGTGTTGGCGAACTTCACCCACTTCTCTACGTCCCCCCCATATACACAGTCATAGTCACTCATCAGCTTAGCATCCACATTTCCGTTCACATAATTGCTCAATACTTCGATAGCATTATCCAGTTCTTCAAAAAACTTATTATAAACCAAATCCAATGCGTCATATAAGCTGGAAGAGCCATAGTTTACATATGGAATAGGACCAAATGTGTCAGCAATACGGTGCATGCCTTCTACCTTTACGATGGTAGCCAATGCGTCAACTTCCGGCAGTTCCTGTTCAGTGGCTATTTTGTGAATACTTTGCCATGGTGCCATAATTCCGGTATAGGCATAATCAAAAGTGGCATTCACCCATTGTTCCTGAAAGTTATACTGCCCGTTATGATTGGTAGATCCTAAGGTAGCGGCAATATAGCCCGAATAAAGGTCATGCGATAAGTTCTGAGCAATCTGATAGTCAGAGTCGAGCTTGTCGCCATCATTTATGATTACAACCCGACGCAGCATTTGCGAAAAGAAAGCACCCGTCTTCAAGTTGTCTACTTCCATCATTTCCTCGGTGACTTCATTCGGATTTACGTTATCCTCATAGTCGATACACGAAATGTTATTTAATAGCATCAAAGATATCCCGAGAATGGAAAGTTTGTTCCATGATAGTATTTTATTTAATATCATATCTTCTACAATTTATAAGTTTGATTAGAAATTAACTTTCACAGAGAATCCCAAATTACGCAGACTTGGCGACATAAACATGTCGATACCTTGAAAGTAAGTGCCTGTACTTGCTGTCAGTTCCGGATCGAACGGAGCTTTTCTATAAAGGAAAAAGAGATTCTTACCGATGAAAGATACGTTCAACCCCTTAATCCAGTCCACATACTTGTTGACAGGAATATCATAGCCTAACGACAACTCAGCCAAACGGACATTAGTCGCACTGTAGGTATACATAGAACCAATACCACCCTGAGCACCCGCACCTCCAATTTTCGTATAGTAATCTTCCGCACCGATTGGACGACCGTTAACAATGGCTCCGCCATTATCACGGGCAATAGCTGTAGCCTTTGAAGAGCCGTATGCGTCCATCGTCGCCTGTGTCTGTGATACAACTACACCACCGACACGTGCCGTGAACAGGAATCCCAATGAAAGCCCTTTGTAACTGAATGTGTTTCCCCAACCGAGGTTATACTTAGGAGCACTATTACCAGCCTTTACAAATTCATCAGGCTGAGTAACTACAACCTGGTCCGAAGGATGGACATAGATAGCTCCATGTTCGTCCGTGCGAAGCGTATTCACATAAATATCGCCGATAGATCCGCCTTCTGTCAGTATCATTTTATACATACTTGTCCCGCCCATATCAATTCTATCCAAAGAAGTAAGTTCGTGCGTATAAGGATCTTCATAGTTGCGCAGCAATTCCACCACTTTATTTCGGTTCAATGAATAGGTCAGATACGAACTCCAGCCAAAATTTCCCCATTTGTCCTCAAAACGCAAAGACAATTCGATACCTTTATTATCTACACGACCGCCATTGACTACTTCCGATTTATAGCCGGTAGTAGAAGAAAGGGTACGTTCAAAGAACTGATTGTAGGTACGTGACTGATAGATAGATCCATCCAATCTCAAACGGTTCTTGAAGAAGACAAAGTTAAATCCGGCTTCCCATGATTTGGTACGTTCCGGCTTCAGATTGGGGTTAGGACGTCGGGACTGAGTAACAGGAACGCCATCAACCAACGCATAAGTCGGAATAGCCAGAAATACATCCGGTGAATTACCTACTTCCGAATAAGAAATACGTACTTTCATGTATGGCATAATATCCGTACTGCAACGGAATATATCTGTGATAATCCCCGAAAGACCGATAGACGGATAGAAGAAAGAACCGGTATTCGTCCCTTTGAAGGTAGATGACCAGTCGTTACGAGCCGTCACATCCAGATAAGCCATAGACTTGTAACCGATCTGAGCACTACCGAATATGGCGCGTTTTTTCAAATGATAGCCATATTGGTTGGCCAGATTCTTCTCTGAAGTATCCACGTTGCCAAAAGTAAAGAGGTTGGCTACCGACTTCAGTTTGCCTCCGAAATAATCAGACTGATAATCATTGTTTTCAAAGTTCCCACCCACATTAGCTGTTACATTTAGGGTATTATCGACAAAGTACTTATTAATATTCAGCAATAATTCACCGTATATCTGTTGATTCTCGATATTACTCTTGGAGTAATAACCGTATTTAGAAGCAAACAAAGTATTTGTTCCGGCATCATACATGCGCTCACGGCGTTCGTTGTTGCGGTCCATTTTGGCACGGGCTGTTACATTAATCCAGTCAGCAAATTCATATTTTGCCGATGCAGTTGCCATATAACGGTTCTTATGATTAGGTATTTTAATATGCTCGGTAATCCAGTATGGATTCTGTAAAGCCAGACTTGTGCTGTAAGGCCAGTACTGAGTCAGTAAATTTCGTTCCGAATCATACCGCTGATATGCCTGTACTTTGGAGAAATCATCTCCCGCAGGAAATAGATAAAGAGGTACTAACGGGTTATAATAAAGTCCCTGAGAGGTCATATTTTGTTCTTTTACAGAGCTAAGCATAAAACTCAGGTCAAGAGTCAGCTTATCTTTCAGCATCTTGGCAACATTACGGACAGTGACATTGTAACGTTCGTAGTCATTATTATGGATAATACCTTTGGCATTGGTAGTACCTAAAGATAAGTAAGTCTGATTCTTGTCAGTACCTGTAGAAAGACTGGCAGCATTTGTTACATTCACACCTGTCTGAAAGAAGTCTTTAGGATCATAGCTGCTCGGCGTATTCAATTTACTGCCCCAGCTGTAGTAACTACCCACTTCTGTCTGCCCATAAGTATTTTGAAATTCGGGCAAGACAAGAGGAGCGGAAAAAGTCGTATTATTGGATATGCTGACTGAAGTACGTCCTTCCCTACCTTTTTTAGTAGTAATCATCACAACACCATTGGCAGCGGCACTACCGTAAAGAGCTGCAGCTGACGGTCCACTCAAAACAGAGATACTCTCTATATCCTCGGGATTCAGACCGGAAATAGGATCACCGGACTGACCGGCACCTTCGTATGAGTCCGTAGGCTGTGTAGAAGCGGCACTCATATCACTCATCGGGATACCATCAACCACATAAAGAGCATTGTTATTACCATTCAATGATTTGGTTCCACGCATCACTACACGTGAAGAGCCACCGACACCAGCTGAAGATGAGTTAATTGTAACACCCGCAACTTTACCGTTCAGATTATTGACGAAGTTGGCATCTGCAATGCGTGTAATCTCGGCATTGCTTACTTGCTGTACATTGTATGACAAAGATTTAGCTTCCTTCTTGATACCCAATGCAGTAACAACGACTTCATTCAGTACTTCCGTATCTTCTGTCAGCACAATATTCAGAACTTGGGCATTCTGTACCTTTACTGTTTTCGTGGCATATCCCACATAAGAAATTTCCAGAATATCTCCTTTCCTGGTCTGCAGCGTAAAGTTTCCGTTTATATCGGTGATAGTACCGACCGTAGAATCTTTCACTTTCACATTCACACCGATCAAGGGATCTCCGCCAGCATCTTTCACAACTCCTTTTATTTGGATTTGTCCTTCCTGCTGAACAAGTTGCATTTTATTAGTCGATAAAATAATCTGCTTGTCAACTACGGTATACGTAATATCGGTCCCCTTAAAAATATCATCTAGAATATCCAGAATCTTACCTGATTTATTTCTCACAGAAACAATACGATTCTTCTGAATCGTTTTGTCATTGTAAAGGAAAACATAATCGGAAGCTTCTTCTATTTTATTCAGTACCTGTTCTACAGATACATTGCTCATAGAAATGGCAACATGCGTCCGTTGAGCATAGCCATTCTCTGCAGATAGTTGTAAAACGACTGCAAAAAGTAGTGCCAGACTAATCCTCATAACTAAAGGTAGTTTTAGATTTAAAGCATATTTAGGATATAATGCAATAAATGAATGATTTTTTTTCATACATTTGCGGTTAACTAAAGTTTATTACTATAATGAACTGTGGTTTGATTCCGGTTAGCGTTTGCAAGACTCCTTACCGCGAATCTGAAAAATTGGGGGAAGACAGCTGTTGGTAGCAGCTTTCTTCCTTTTTTTACGATCTTTGTGTTATCTCATAGGCTATTCTCATTTTTATGGTTACTAATATAAATCTACTATTATCTTTTTCTTTGTGAATGTATCATCTGCCTGTTGTACCGCCTCCTCAGTTCTCCACTTCAAGGCAGCAGACTTAGCCAGATAATCCAATATCTGTGGCAGTGTTTCATTACGGAAGGTCGCACGATATTTATATTCTTTTCCCGATATATTATTAAACTGAATATCTACATTAAAATGCCGTGCCAGCCGTTTGAATATTTCACCCAACTCGGCATTGCGGAATATCAACTTACCGTCTTTCCATGCCACCTTTTCATAAACATCCACTTTTCCCTTCAACAATTTCTGATCTACCTTATTATAAAGCAATCGTTCTCCTGGAGCTAACTGAACTGTTGTTTTTCCGTCCGGTGAAATAACGTTTACTTTACCCTTTTCTAATACCGTTTCTATACTATTATCATCTTCGTAAGCATTCACATTAAATTTGGTTCCGTACACATAGACACTTAACCCGGCAGGAGTATTGACGTAAAAAGGCCGTTTCCTGTCCGCTTCTACTTCAAAATAGGCTTCACCTTTTAATTCAACATTACGATTATCTTTCTTAAAAACGGTAGGATAACGTAAAGTACTACCGGAGTTTAACCAGACAACCGAATGGTCAGGAAGTTCGTAACGAATGACTGAACCTGTAGCCGCCATGACTTCTGCATACTTCTCTTCAGTATCCGTTGCTCCCCAATATAAATATCCCAAAATCAAAGAAGAAAGTAATAAAGGTATAGTCAAGAATGCAGCATAACGCATCAACTGATTATACATACTCTTTCTTCTGTTTGTCTTTATTTGGGTCTGTGCTTGTTGATAGGCACCCATTACATCAATAGACTCCATTTCCTTAATATCCTCTCCTAATGCCTGCGCTTTTCGGAGCAATGATTCCGGATTCATATTTTCCATATTCTCTTTCAAAATCTCATCTTTTAATTGCAATTACACTAATAGTACAACTGAGGTAATCGAAAAGGGACAGGTATAACATACTTTTTTTTATTTTATTTTTTAAGCTATCTTATTTTCCACAGCTTCATACCAAAAACAAAAAAAGAAAGAAAATTTTAGGAAATGCTGATTTTCTTATTATATATTTGCAGTAAAATGAAAAACTACAGAATCTCAAAATAATGAAAATATCTTTTTCCAGACAGACTAAAGAAAGAGCTTTCAAACAACTTTACGAGGATTATTATGCCCCTTTCTGCCTGTATGCAAAAAGATTTGTAGATGATAAAGAAGTCCGCGAGGACATTGTTTCGGATGTATTCACCTCCCTATGGGACAAGTTGGATACCGACTCTTTCGATTTGCAATCAGAGACAGCATTGGGATATATAAAAATGTGTGTAAAAAACAGCTGTCTGAACTTTCTGAAACATCAGGAGTATGAATGGAGTTATGCCGAAAATATCCAAAAGAAAGCTCCTCTATATGAAACAGAAACAGATAGTGTATATACACTTGATGAGTTATACCGAATGCTATACGAAACATTAAATAAGCTTCCGGAAAACTATCGCACCGTATTTATGAAGAGTTTCTTTGAAGGCAAAACACATGCGGAAATTGCCGAAGAAATGAATCTCAGCGTAAAATCCATTAATCGGTATAAACAAAAAACAATGGAACTCCTGCGGAACGAGTTGAAAGATTACCTCCCGCTGTTTTTATTATTCCTGTCTCCCGAGCAACTGTAAGCTCTCTGCTAAAACACGGCACTCTTTACGATTAATCTTCCCATTTCCCGTTTGAGGAATATGATTTACCGTATAAATATATTTAGGACGATAATAAGATGCTAAGACTGATTCCAATTTAGTCCCTAGCGCACTTATCTCCATCTGCCCTTCTATCAATAAAGTAACAGCCTGCCCCAAACGCCGATCCGGAACGGAAGTGATCACAAACGGTACAGGGATAAACGACTGAAGTAACTTTTCGATCTCTTCTGCCTGCACTTTAATTCCTCCGCTATTGATTACATTATCCTTTCTTCCCAGAATCGTAAAACTACCGTCCGGATAAATGCGGGCAATATCATTTGTCTGCAGAGTATCATCGCAAACAAGCGGAGCATTAATCATCAAAGTATTTTCTGAAGACAAAAACAACTCTACGGATGAAAAAGGATAATAACGATCGGATGCTGCTGCGCCATTCAGACGGCGAAGAGCGATGTGAGAAAGGGTTTCCGTCATCCCGTAAGTTGAATAAACAGCATTGGACAGATTTCTGATTTCTTCCTCTAAAGCCTTGTCAACTGCTCCGCCTCCTATAATTAAAATCTCCGTTTGCTTTAATTTCTCTTTCTCTTCGGGTATCTGAAATGTATTATACACCTGCAAAGGCACCATAGCCGCAAACCTTAAAGGAGTGTCCACATCTGCCAATGGATGACCGGAAGCCCGACGTACTATAAGATTCAACCCGGCAATCAAAGAACGGACGACTACCATCATCGCCCCGATATAGCGAAGGTTCATACACAATAATGCCGTTTCACCCTGCTTTAAATCCAGAAACTCACAAGTCAGGCGTGCACTCTGTATCATCTGATCTTTGCGAACAAGCAATTCTTTAGGTGCCCCAGTAGAACCGGAAGTATGTACAGTGATCACAGGATCATCATTAAACCATTCGTTTAGAAAAAGATACAAGTCCCATATAGCAGAAGGGTGGTTTCCCCCACCTTCTGCTACAAGGCTATGTATATCGCCCGGAGTATATTCCTTTCCCTCCAGCAACAAACGCTGTTTTTGTCGGTCGAATATCATCATTTACAAAACCACAAACAATCTTTTCTGATTTCAAGAGGCATCTCTACATTATCTGTAAAGAGTAACCCGGTGCCTAACCCTTGCGGCAATGGATTCTGAAAAGTAGCACACCATTGAGCGATAGCATTCAGACCGATATTAGACTCCAGAGCAGAAGTTATCCACCAACCGATATTCAGTTTCTCCGCTTCTGCAATCCACTCCTCGCCACCGGCTAATCCGCCATGAAGAGAAGGTTTGATAATAATATATTGCGGACGGATAGCCGAAAGTAATCTTTGCTTTTCTTCCCAGGTATTATAGCCTATCAGTTCCTCATCCAAAGCTATCGGCAAAGGAGATTCGGAAGTAAGACGTGCCATTTCTTCCCATTGTCCGGCACGAATGGGCTGTTCTATCGAATGTAAGTCCAGTTCGGACAAGCGTTTCAATTTCTCCATCGCATCTGTTGGTGAGAATGCTCCGTTGGCATCTACACGCAATTCTATTTCTTTAGAAGAATAGTGAGAGCGGATATGTTGGAGTAAAGCCAGTTCTTCTTCAAAGTTGATGGCACCGATCTTCAACTTTATACAGCGGAATCCCGCCTCCATCTTCTTCTCTATCTGAGCAAGCATTCTATTAAAGTCACCCATCCAGATAAGCCCGTTTATCGGAATACCTGCTTCCCCACGTGAGAAGGGTGTGTCCCACAAAGCCCAACTTCCTTCAAAAAAGTGACGAATGGCTGTCTCCAAGCCAAAAAGGATGGAAGGGTACTTGCATAGAGCTTCCATGTCCAGCTTGCCTCCCTGATTCTCTACCTGCCGGCAGATTTTAGCCAGCACTTCCTCGTAATCGGGAAGATCATCACAGCTAAGATTTGGCAGAGGAGCGCACTCCCCGATCCCTACCCGATTGGGAAATTCGGGAGCAGTAAAATGAAGATACCAGACTTTTCGCGTTGTGTATGTGCCTCGTGAAGTTCCGGCCGGCTGCTTGAAATGAAGCACCTGCGGAATAATGTCTATTTTACAATCCATCGTTTAAGGGAACTTCGGATATTTCTTAAAGTTAGGTTTACGTTTCTCCAGAAATGCATTCTTTCCTTCCTGAGCCTCATCCGTCAGATAGTAAAGCAAGGTCGCATCCCCTGCCAGCTCCTGAATACCTGCCTGGCCGTCCAGTTCGGCATTCAATCCGGCTTTAATCATCCGCAAGGCCAACGGACTGAGCAGCATCATTTCTTCCGCCCATTGCACATACTCATCCTCCAGTTGCTCCAATGGAACTACTTTATTCACCAATCCCATATCCAACGCTTCCTGCGCATTGTATTTCCGGCAAAGGAACCATATCTCACGTGCCTTCTTCTGACCGACGACACGAGCCAGATAAGAGGCTCCGAAACCTGCATCAAAGCTACCTACGCGAGGACCGGTCTGTCCGAAGATCGCATTCTCCGAAGCAATCGATAAATCGCAAACTACATGAAGCACGTGTCCGCCACCAATGGCAAATCCATTTACGGCAGCAATTACCGGTTTCGGAATGCTGCGGATTTGTTTCTGTACATCCAGAACACTCAGACGGGGAACACCGTCCTTGCCGATATAGCCGCCACGCCCTTTCACATTCTGGTCACCGCCCGAACAGAAAGCCTTGTCACCAGCTCCCGTAATCACGATCACATCAATATCCGCTTCTTCCCGGCAAATGCGCAATGCGTCACTCATTTCAGCCGTTGTAGTCGGAGTAAATGCATTTCGATAGCGTTCACGGTTAATGGTGATGCGGGCAATCCCATTATAGTAATCAAAGAGGATATCTTCGTATTCTCTGATGGTTGTCCATTCTCTTTGTGTTGACATAATCTATTTTTGTTTTAGTTGATGATAATAATCTTTCAGTATACGTGCATCTTTATTTTTATTGCTGAATACTTCCATCAGAACCGGTTGTTCCATGGCTTCCGGTTGTGTGAAGGTTTTCATCGCTTCGGCAAGCTGTTCTTCATTCTCTACCCGTTGATAAAGGAATCCGCGTTCTTCCGCCCATCCTTTGGCAGATGTCTTGTGAACGGCTGTAATATACTTGTGCGATGTACCCGACATATCCAGTCCGGGTAATGTATGGAAAATCTCCCCTCCTCCGTTATTCAGCAAAAGAATGCGTAGATTAGGACGGACATTGATATTCCACAAAGCATTCATATCATAAAAGAAACTAAGGTCACCTATAGCTATAAAATTTAGTTTATCCGAACCGGCAGCATATCCCACTGCCGTGGACAACGAGCCTTCGATGCCGCTTGTACCCCGATTACAGCATACCTCAATCGTAGAAGGAACCTGGTATAACTGAGCATAGCGGATAACAGAACTATTTGCCAGATGCAATGCACATGATTCCGGCAATGCTTTTATCAAAGCACCGATAGCCGACATTTCCGAATATCCGAACTCCGGTTCGGGAATGGTCTTGCAATAATTCTCCCATACACGGGGATACTCCGGCACGCGGTTATCCAGCAATGGAGCTATTTTCTCCAGAAACTCAAACGGGTCCATTTCGATGACGGTAGTCAGAGAACCGTAAAGGTCAACCACTTCTCCATCAGCAGACACATGCCAGTGTTCTTTAGGCGGATGCTGCCGAAGGTATTTTTTCAACCGCTTGGAAACCACATGTCCGCCATAAGTAATCAATAACTCGGGAGTCATCTGGCCGGTTTTCTCTTCGGGCATCGCATAAAGCGCCGCATCAAAATTCTTCACTGGAATACCGGGTACTGTCTGATTACCGATATGCTCGGTCAGCCACACGAAATGTTTATATAACAATTTGGTATGCCGTTTCTCAAACAAGTAAATCAAGTTCATCTGTCCGACAATAATCATCCGCTTCTGATATCTGTTCAAGCGTTCGATCAGGTCATTGTAATCCCGGTCGTATACATTCAGCCCCTGATAGCGCGTGATGACACGTACTTCGGGAAGCGACTCCACCGTAAACTGGAACAAAGGTTCGGATATAGGAATATTAATATGTACCGGACCTTTTCCATGATGGTTGGTTTCCAGCAAGGCTTCATTCACCAAGCGGTTACAGTACCATTCATCCTCTTCTGTCTGAATCTCCGGAAGGTTTACCGACTTCTTGACCAATGTCTGAAAAACACCGGGCTGCGGCAATGTCTGTCCCGCCATCTGTCCAATCCAGGCAGCAGGCCGATCGGCAGAGATAACAACTAAAGGTATATTCTGATAATACGCTTCTGCCACAGCAGGATGAAGATTGAGCAACGCTGTACCGGAAGTACAGCAAACGGCAGCAGGATGCCCGCCATTCAGCGCAAGACCAATCGCAAAATAACCGGCACTCCGTTCATCCGTCATAGCATAACAAGTAAAACCCGGATGAGTAGACAGCGTATGCACAATAGGTGCATTACGGCTACCGGGACATAACACTACTTTCGTAATTCCATGCGCCTCAAGCAGCGCGACCAACTGGAGTATATTTTTCTTGTCCGAATACATATTGATAGTGATTAGCTTGTTAGTGATTCATCATTATTGGAGCAGATACAAGAATACGCCTCATGGTCTGCAATTTCTTTTCCGTTTCCTGCCATTCATCATTCAACTCTGAAGAGGCTAACAATCCGCCACCGGCATACAGTGTCAATTGCTCGTCTTCAATGTGCATGCAACGCAGATTCACATACAAATCTGTGCGTCCCTCCGGATCGAGCCAACCGATAAAACCGGAATAATACTTACGATCGTACCCTTCATTTTCCAAAATGAACCGGTAGGCTTCTTCTTTAGGCAGTCCGCACACGGCAGGAGTCGGATGCAGGACTTTCAGAAGGTCTCCCAGATTTTTATTATCTTTCAAAGAGAAATGGAAATCAGTTTTCAGATGTGACAGGGCACCGGCATAAGCCGGATAAGGTCCGCTCTCTGTGGAGCGAATGCCCAGCGAAAGAAGCTGCCGACGGATATAGGACGCCACATAATCCTGCTCCTGACGGTTTTTGTCATCCCATACTTGCGGAAGTTTACCATTCTGCAAAGGTTGAGTTCCTGCCAGGGCAACTGTGTTCCATTCATTTTTTTCGCCCGACAATATAATTTCGGGGGTACTTCCCAGCCAGACGCCCGTCTGAGGAGTGTAACACAGGTAGATATAAGAATGAATATAACGTTGGCAAGCTGCACGAAAAACGGCTGAAGGGGAAAACTCCGGATTCTTTCCGATAGTGAGACTACGGGAAAGCACCAGTTTATCAAAGGTAGCATCACGCAAGGCTTCAATAAATGTATGAAAACAGGTCGCATACTTCCCTGTACAAAGGGTATGAAAAGATTCCTCCGGATAACTTTGCAAGCCCTGCTCTTCCTCTGCCACGATTTCCATAGGCAACGGTTGTCCAGTCCTGTCGGACTGTATCAACACAATCGGACATGACTTATCTACACGGAACGGAGCAATCACAAATCCTCTTTGTCCATTCAGTTCTTTCAAATCGAAAATCAAGCGGACAGCTCCGACATCTTCTGTCAACAGACGAGGATACTTCTCCCCGGGAACACGATAAACAGCAAAGGGCTGTTTCCGCTGAATAAGTGCATCAATAGTTGTCAAGTTACTTTTTTCGTCAATCATCTTTTTTTCATCACACTGTTGACCACCCGTATAGAGGACACCAGTTTATTGGTTGAAGTAAAAACGTCCACATTCCATACATGGGAGGAACGTCCTTTGTGTACAATCGTCGCTACTGCACGTACTGTATCACCTTCGTGCGCAGAAGATATATGATTTCCGCTGACCTGCATTCCTACCACAATTTCATCCGGCTGACAGAGAATCATCGAGCCGAGTCCGGCAACTGTTTCTCCCAATGCAAGCGTAGCTCCACCGTGCAAAATACCGAACGGCTGACGGGTACGGTGATCTACTGGCATCGTCGCCTCTACACGGTCTTCGTCGGCATATGTATATTGGATACCCAAATTACCCATCAATGCGTGACGCGCCTGTGCATTCAACTGGTCCAAAGGAATCTCTGTAGCGCGAACTTCCGCTATTATCGCCTTTTCGACAGCCAGAGCCACTCCGTCTTCCTCATTGGAAGCTGTCACATAATCCGCACAGACCTTTACCGAATCCTGCGAATGCCCCATCGCCACTCCCAGTCCTGCCAGCTGAATCATCGTTACATCGCACACACCGTCTCCTATAGCGATGACTTCTTCACGCTTCACATCCAGTTCTTCCAATAAAGCTCCCAATGTGTTGGCTTTATCAATCGCACACGGCACTACTTCCAGAAAATAAGGTTCGGAACGGAAAACATCCAAAGCTCCGTTCAACCGTCTCTTCCAGTGTCCTTCCAGACTAACCAACGCTTCCTCGTCATCGCTGACAAGCATACACTTACACGGAGCAAAGTCAATTGCTACAGAAAATTCCTCTTCCTTGATCACTTTCAAATTATTCAAGCGAGCTTCATTCTGGATATGTTCATTCTCCGGAGTGTCAGTAATGATCGTATCATCATGGTAAGTGAACAGTGCGAAATTATTTTTTCTTGCCTTCTTTTCCAGATAAGGCAACATTTCCGGATTAATCCTCCGCTCAAACAGTATTTCTCCGTTTTGAGCATTAATTATCTGGCAACCATTATAAGAAAGGATATAACCTCCATAATTTCCGAGTTCTAGGGATTTGGCTAAAGGCATCAGACCGTAAGTCGGTCGGCCGGATGCCAACACGATACGTACTCCCATCTGCTGAACTTTCAGCAAAGCAGCCAATGTACGTTTACTAATTTCTTTTGCATCATTGAGAAGCGTTCCGTCTACATCAAGAACTAATAATTTATACTTCATGGACACACGATTTTGATTTAGATTACAAAGGTAGGAAATTGAGTGAACGACTGAAAGCGGAAAGAGATAAAAATTACTTTAATTTCACTCTTTCAGATGCATTTCCAAATAATCACGAAGGATTCGGGCATGATTATAAACCGGTTCTTTGGATGCATAAAGCAAAGTGATCACCGGATGAGGTTTGATAAGAGTCAGAAAATCGGCAACAGCTTGAGAAGCTTCCAGTTCCTTCTGATACATTACGACAAAATCATTCCAGTGACCCGGAATATCTTCATGAAACCATCTGCGCAGTGCTGCGGAAGGCGTTATATCTTTTGCCCAGTAATCATATTTCAACCATTCTTTTTTGATTCCACGTGGCCAGAGTTTATCTACCAGCACCCGATATCCGTCGGTCTCTGAAAAGTCTTCGTACACTCGCTTTATCCTAACTTGCACCATTTCCGTTTATATTTAGTTATCATAAGAATAAACCGATAAAACGGAAAATTGTTTATCGAAAAAGCCAAAATCAACCTAAGGATTCCTGCGCTTTTTTAAATTCGTAAGGAGTCATACCAGTCTTTTTCTTGAACATACTGTACAGAATAGGCGTACTATTAAATCCGGCTTCATCAGCTATCGCACGAATGGTATAATTGGGATGTTGCTTCAATAACTGAATCGCATAGTTAATACGAAGTTCATTAATATACCCGTTGAAATTAGTTCCGGTGTTTTCCTTGATCATCCGGGCGAAACGCGCATTATTCAAATGTACAATCTGAGCCAGATCCTCTCTCGACAATTCCGGAGACAGATATAACTGATCCTGAACAACAATACGATTCAGTTCTTTGAAAATTTTCTTATTCTCATCCTCTTCCTCCCTACTCTCCACTACTTCATCCGGAGATAAATCGTCTTTTTCGGAAAAGCCAGTTTCCGGTTCCAAGTCCAATGGAACAGCTATCGGATCTTCCGCATCTCCATCTATGAATAATTGTTTGTTCTCTACTTTTCCAGCCAGTTTCTCATTGATAAACTTTGCCAGCATTTTGTTTTTATATTTAACAATAATCGTATGACGCCAAATCCGCCATAGCACAAATAAAATGAGACAAGTGACACATCCCAAAAAAGCAAGTGATATGTTTCTGATTCTTAACTGTAAAGTCTGTTCGGCAATATATTCTTCCTGCTCGTCAGCTTTATGAATAGCATTTAATTCCAAAGCCGCATTCTGCTTATCCTTGCTATTAATACCATCAATAATAGAAATAATAGACTCACGTAATGCTGCTACTTTTTCAAAATCCTTCAAGCCTTTATAAGCTTTCACCTCTTTCTGAAGGATACTAATATACTGCAAGTTGACAGTATCCTGCTCTTGCATCAATTTCTTAAAATCCTGACATTGATCAACGACTTTCTGATATTGTTTAGACACTAGCAGATAAGGTATCGCATAGGTTTTTCCATCCGGTGTCTGTGAATTCTCTGTTGACAAATATTGTTGATAATATTTTTCCGCCTGATCATACTTTCCTTCCAGATAGCAGATATACGACATTTTTGCATACAAGTAAGTATATTGCAGATCAAGAAAGCCTTTTGTTTTTTCCGGTAATTTAGCTATATCTTTAAGTAGCTTTTCGCGCTTCAACCCAACCTCCAATGCTTCTTTACTACGGGAATCATTGAGCAGATAATCCATTTTCATCCCATAAAAGTATGAAAGCATAGCCATTTCCAATTTGGAACTTGTACCTTGAAGCAATTTGATAGCTTTGTCAAAATAGTCATACGCCTCCTCTTTGAAAGACAATTGCCATTTATTTTCACCAATGCAAAACAACAGCTTACTTTCAGCCCCTTTATCCTTTTCTTTTTGTGCTAGCTTGATACCATCAAGAGCATACCTCATACTCTCTTTATGGTCACTCATAAGCACTGCTAATTCTGCCAGGTCGACAGTCATGGTCAACAAGTGCTTAGGATCTTTCTGAGAAACGGAATCCAGCAAATAAGACTTTTTGGCATACAAAAAAGCCAGTTTAGTCATATACATATTACGATAAACCCTGCTGCGTAATTCATGTATAATACGCAGAGGGATAGTCTTCTTACTTTCAGCTCCATCCAACAAACTTAAAGCCCGTTCAGGTTCTGCCATATAAATTCGACTTATATACTCACTGGTATATAGCGAATCATTCTCTATAGTTTTGTCGGCGAAAAGGAGCTGGTTAAACACAAACAAAAACAAACAAAAACAAATAACCGAGCGAATACTTTTCATTATAATCCCAATGATTTTACTCCCCAAAAGTAAAACATAGTTTCATAAAATGCAAGAATTGAACATATTTGAATGAACTAAAATAAGAAAAGTTAGTGATTATAAAAGTCAGGAGCCATCAAGTTCTCCCCACCAACCACATACAATAAAATACTAAAAATCAAGCATATGCCACATACATAAAACAAAACATCTCAACATATAAATAAACTGCCGATTCTATTAATGAATCTGCATAAGATCAGAGCAGCACATGAAAAATCGAACCGACCAGTCTAAATAAACACCAGACAATTATTAACCCGCCACACTCATCAGAGCAAAACAGCACAAAAACAGAAAATCAAAAAAGAGAAACACATACTGTAATAAGAAAGATTATAATCCCAACGCTTTATCAAACCGTTGCTCCATACATGCACTCAAATCCGTCGTTACAAACTTTCCTTTATAGAAAAGAGAAAAGATAGTAGCAGGTGTAGGTGCATTTTGTGCTTGTGCCATCGTTTCCAATCTGACTATCTTCAATGGAATACCTTTGTTCTCAGTCACACTCACTAAAGAATTACGGACATGAAACTCTGCAAACGGACAACGATGTGTATAATAAACGACTACACCTTCTTTTTCCTCACATTCTCCACTTGATACTGTTCCATTGAATGACGGATCAGGAGCTGCCGGATTTATCTTCAAAGCCAAAAGACTGAAACCATAGGGTAGTTTTTCTATCGTCTCAAACCCCTGACGTAATAACCATTTCGCATCACCCATAAAATGAAATTTAGAGGTACCGACCACAGTCACCAAGCCATCCCTACCCTGTGCTTTGGCATCCTCGACAGCAGACTGTAATAGTGCTTTGCCATGCCCGCATCCTTTATATTTTCCTGAAACCCAAAAACAGTTTATCATTAAATAGTTAGGTGCATTAACCGGAACCCAAGCTTTTTCGGCAGGCCCATATTCTATAAATACTTTTGCACGTTCGTCAAGCCGTCTGAAAACATAGCCATTCTCAAACTCATTTTTCAGCCATGTCTTTTTCAACTCATAGCTATCCTTGCATTTCTTATCGGAGAAAGCACAGCAAATATGTTCTTTTTCGATATTCTCTTTAGTCAGAGTGATATACTTCGCTTCCATAATATTCTGTTTATTAGTATATAAATTCCGGTTGTCCATTTTAACTACAGCAAAGATACACAATCGAAAGTAATAAAACATTGTCCAGTCTCGTCAAAATGACACAGTAGTACGGATTAAAGTTCGGAAAACAGATAAGTAAATAAACCTGAGTGACAAACTTATCAAAGAACTTATTGACCACTCTGTGGAAGAAGTGATCAAAAAACTCCCTAAGAAAAAACAGGAGGAATATCGCACAATGATTTAACATAAAGCGTGAAACCGCTGACTGGTAACCATACAAATATCCGGCTTTGCTGCAATTCACAATAGTAAAGCCGGATATTTAACTGTCAAAAGCATATATCCCATATACCACAAGCTCTTTCCAATGCTACTAGTGAAGCGGCATATCCTTTCATTGTTTCCAGATACTCCTGTTGCACTTCATTATAAGTACGCTGGGCAACCAGTACATCAAGAATACTCGTTTCTCCCCGTTTGTATTTATATACCATTCCGTCGAGCACCTTCTGCGAGTCTTCAAGTACACCGGCTTTATATTGAGCTATCTTTTTCTTTTCAGCCTCATAGTTGAACCAGGCCTGGGTTATCTCTGCCTGTATCTGCAATTCCATATCTCTTTCCATTATCTCCGATTGGGCAATCCGAAACTTTGCAGCTTTTACAGCTCCTTTATTTATATTCGAGAATGTCAGAGGAACAGATACACCGGCAGTAGCAGAACGGGACGGAGGAAGAAAGCCGTTCCAGTTTCTTTCATAAGAAACAGATACTCCGATATCGGGTCTGCGTTCCGCTCTCGTCAGTTTATATTCCCAGGTAGTAACTTCAGTACTTTTTTGAGCAACAAGCAGGTCGATGCGATTATCCAGTCCCGCTTTGACCAAATCAGACAGAGCAAAGTCCCTGCTTAGCTCTTCCCAATTTCCCAAAGGGATATGAAGCGTATCAGCACTCATCCCCATGTGTTTATTCAACAAAACCAAAGCGGAATGATAAGCCGCCTCCTGACTGTAAACAGTATTAAGCAAGGTGACAGTTTCCAGTTTTGACTGCCGGACATCATTCTCCGTAATCTCTCCCGAAACATAACGTAAACTATCTGACTGACTCAACTGATACATATACTCATAAGAACTTTTCTGTACTTCAAGTAATTCGCGCTGAAGAATTGCTTCTAGAAAAAGGTCGGCAGCCTCCGCCCTCAAATCCTGAAAGCCCTGTTGCATGACCAGTTTCTCCAATTCTGCCTGAGTCCGCGCCAACTTAATACGTGCTCCCCTTTTATTTCCCATTTCTAATGAATAGGAAACTCCCAACGAGAAAGTCTCATTACCTGCTTCAAATCCCAACTCCGGGTCCGGAAAGATTTTCCGGGCAATTACTTCCGCATCAGCAATACTCACATTGAGTTTTTCGGCTAAATAACTCAGATTCTTTTTCCCTACCCGATTCAGATATTCTTCGAAAGAAATAGACTGCCCCTGCTTTATTTCAGGCATTTGCGTAAAAGCCGGAATGAGTACGGCTTCCACCATTAACAGCAAGAGCACTATATTATATCGTATATTCTTTTTCATCGTTCTTCTTTTTATTTAAAACATTGTTCTCAACCAGATAATAGAAAACCGGAAGCAGAAACATAGAGATAAGGGTTGAAAACATCAATCCATACACAATCACTGTTGCCAGCGGACGCTGTACGTCACTACCGATTCCGGTTGCCAACGAAGCCGGGAAAAGTCCGAGTATCGTAGTGACCGAAGTCATCAGAATAGGTCGGAAACGCTGGCGTGCCCCTTCTATGACCGATTTCCGGAGTTCCATTCCTCCCCTGCGCAGCCCATTGACCTGCGATACCATGATAATTCCATTCTGTATGGAAAGCCCGAACATCGCTATAAATCCTACGGCAGAAGATACATTCAGCGTCATACCACGCACATTAAGAGCAAGCATACCTCCGAAAAGTGCCAGAGGAACAATAGCCAATACCAGTCCTGCCTGCCGGAACTTCCCGAACGTGACATAAAGCAGTATAAACATCCCTGTCAGTGTCAGCGGTATAATGACAGCAAGACGTGTATAAGCCCGTTTTTGATTTTCGAAGGCCCCTCCCCATTTGATGGTATATTTATTCTTGTCATAATGTACTTTCTCATTGATCGTATTCTGGGCTTCATTCAGAAAAGATGTCAGGTCACGACCGCGCAAATTCAGCTTTACCGTCAAATGGCGTCTGTTCATTTCCCTGGTAATCGTACTTTCGCCGACACTCAATCTGACATCGGCAACCTGAGAAAGAGGTATCCTTGCACCGGTGGAAGAAGTCAACATAAGTCCGGCTATTTTCTCCGGAGTATTCCGCGCTTCCTCTTTATACTTACAGGTGATGCCATACTGGCGGTCACCCTGATAAAGTTGTGCGATAGCTTTACCTCCGACAGCCACTTCAATCAGATCCGCTACATCGGATACATTTAATCCGTAACGGGCTATGGCATCACGATTCATACTGATCTGTAACTGTGGCAAGGGTGGTTCCTGATCAATATCCAGATCAACAGCCCCTCGCACAGTTCCTAATGCCCTGGTTATTTCTTCGGCAATACGACGTGTTTCACGAAAATCTTCGCCATATACTTTCACCACCAGTTCACTATGGGCCCCGGCTATCTTATCCATCACCCCGTCTATCATAGGTTGGCTAAATCCTACTTTAAAACCGGGAAGTAACTTATATTCTTCTTCCAGTTCATGAATCAAATCCTTTTTAGTTTTTCCTTTCGGCCATTCATCATAAGGCTTAATACCGATGGACACTTCAAAATGTGAAGGGGTGAACGGATCAGTTCCGTCGTCATTCCTTCCCGCCTGTACCATAATATAAGTTACTTCGGAATACTTCATCGTACGGGCACGCAAAGTATCGGATAACTCCCGTGACTTTTCTACGGAAATTCCGGGTGGCAGATTAACCTGTAACCATATCGAACCTTCATCCAGCTCCGGAAGGAAGTCTTTTCCTACGACAACACTCAACACGATCCCCGCTGTCAGAATCAGTCCTGATGGAATGATGGCTTTTAAGGGAGCTTCCAGAAATCTTGTAATGGTACGAATGTATTTATCCTTTAGTCTGTCCAGCCATTTATTCTTATATATTTTATGTGGTTTACGATAGATTGCATAGGCAAGTCCCGGAATCAATAAGAGCGCAACCAACAGTGCTCCAATCATTGCATAGCTCATCGTAAATGCCATTGGAGTAAAAAGTTTGCGTTCAACACGTTCAAAGGCAAACAGCGGAAGGTATGCCGTAATAATGACAATGGTTGAGAAAAGAATAGGCCGACCCACTTCTTTGGCGCGTTGCGCCATGCTTTTTTCTTCGAGATATTGTTTGGGATTATCCTCACGTTTCTTAAGGATCGTTTCCAGCATAACGATAGCGCCGTCCACAATAATACCGAAATCAATAGCACCAAGCGACAGAAGGTTAGCCGGAATATCCGTCAGATGCATAAGAATAAAAGCGATAAGCAATGACACAGGAATCGTTATAGATACCAATAATGCACCACGCCAGTTGCCTAGAAACAGAATAAGCACAAGAACCACCAAAGCCATACCCATCAGCAAGGTATGGGATACGGTACTCAAAGTAGTATCCACCAAGTTGGTACGATCCAGAAAAGTATGTATCCTCACTCCTTCCGGCAATGTCTCATTATTTAACTCATCAACTGCCACATGAATATCTTCCAGTACTTTAGACGGATTCTCATGTTTCAGAAGGAGTACGATTCCTTCCAGACTCTCAGAGTAGTTGCGGGTACGGTCCGTATATCCCAGCACTCCCTTTCTTTCAAGATTTCCATACTTCAAAGAACCTATATCATTCAGAAAGACAGGAACTCCGGAAGTAGTACTCACTACAATATGTCCCAAATCGTCCAAATTTCCGATTAATCCAATTCCCCGTACCACATAACCCAAGTCACCACGATTCAACACGCTTCCCCCCACATTGGCATTGTTATTCTCAATGGCTTCAACAACCTGGCTGAGAGATAAATTATATTGTTCCAGTTTGGACGGATCTACTTCAACCTGGAACTGAGTAGTGATCCCACCGAAATTGGTTACATCAGCCACTCCCGACACTTCCTTGATACGGGGAATAATTACCCAGTTCTGAAGGTCGGTTAATTCGCGTAATGAGTGCTGGTCACTTTCTATGATATAACGGTACACTTCTCCTACGGGAGATGTCAGCGGATCAAGTCCCGGAACAGCTCCATAAGGCAGTTCTACTTCATTCAATCTTTCCTGTACGCGCTGGCGGCTCCAGTAGTCCTCTGTCCCGTCCTTAAAGACAATGGTAATCATTGACAGCCCGAATGTACTCTTACTCCGCATGACGTGCATACCGGGCAGCCCATTAATAGCGCGTTCCAAAGGAATGGTTATCTGCTGTTCCACTTCCTCCGCAGCCAGTCCGGGAACTTGAGTGACCACCTGGGAAGTGACATCTGCAATATCCGGATATGCTTCTATCGAAAGCTGTTTCCATGAGTAATATCCAAAGATACACATCATCACAAACAGGCAAAGCATTACCCATCTTTTTTGTATAATTGAAAGCATTAATTCCTTCTTCATAATTTCTTACTTTAAATAATATCCTCCTTCACTGATTATCTTATCTCCGGGACGCAATCCTTCGCTGATCACCGCTATTCCGTTTTCTGTTGTCTCCACTGTCACCGACGTCCGTACGAAAACCAACGGAGCAATCTGCACAAATACATAGCTATCCTTTTCGCCCTGCAGTAACGCTTTCTCCGGGATTTGAATTTGTCCGACCGGAACACTCAGAAAGTGGACAGTAGTGTACATCCCCAGCTTCAGATGTCCGTTCAAATTATCACAGACCGAAAGTACCTGAATGGACCGGGTTTCCTCGTCTACCTCCTCCTCCACATGATACACATTGCCTTTAATAACCGTACCGGGCAATGCCGAAATTTCAATATCCAGACTACTGCCTTCATTTATAAACCGGATATCTTTCTCCTTTACCTGAGCCGCAATCCATACCTTAGACAGGTCGGCAACAATAGCTATCGGTTCGGTATCGTCTTTCAGATATTGCCCTGTTACGATATTATCCTTTATCACTTCCCCGGGAATAGGAGAACGAACAATCATCGGTTGCCCCAATATCATTTCCGCCGGATTGTCCACCTGATATACCCGCAATGCGGCAGAGGCGTTTTCAAACTCCTTATCTGCTATCAATAAAGCATTCTGGGCTTCTTCCAGTTCTCTTTGCGAACTGACACCATTCCTTATCAGATCTTCTTTGCGTTTCAAATCTTTTTTAGCAAGTTCCCTGGACGAAAGTGCCTGAAAGTATTCCTTTTGTGCAGAAGTAAAGTCGGGGGAACTGATTTCAAATAAAGGTGTTCCCTGACGTACCGACTGTCCGATACGCACATAAGATTTTGTGACTCTCCCTGCAAATGGAGGAGCAACATAAGCATAACGGGGAGGAATGGGACGCACCACACCGGACGTTATCACCTTCTTGGAATAGGGTTTCAGTTCAGACACTGATACTTTGATCTTTTCAAGTAAAAGAGGATCTGCAATATAGACCGTGTCACCTTGTATACGATAGCCACTTTTTTGCTCTGATTCCTGTTTATCCCCGCATGCGGTAAAAAACAACACACTGCCAATAATAAATGTGTGTAACTCTCTCTTCATCATCATAATTAAACATAAGTTAAGTTAGTAACCGGATTTCCGGGCACAAAGATAGACGGCTCCCTTCGGAGAGCCTGTTAGAGAATAGTTAGAATCCTATTAGAATCTTATTAGAGTAAATAAAGATTTCTTCTTAAAACAGCAGCTTTGTTGTTAGAGAGTACGCACAAATAAGGGGTTGACTAAAAAGCCAACCCCTCAACGGATGATATTCCGGTATTTTTATCGTAAGCCGAAAAGTTCTTATTCTTTCACACAACGTATACTTTGAGCAAAACCTTGATATGACAATCTGAAATTATGAGAATTATATGCAGACTCAAGCGACCAGGCTCCATAACGTATTCTCCTGTCATAAGGTGGATTCTGCAATTCCGATCTCATATAAGGAGGACCTACACTTGCCGACCAATAGTATCCGGTACTACCCCTACTTTCCAAAGCACCACTTGTGTTATTCAGACGACCGGCTGACGGAAAAAAGACAGATGCATTCGTTCCGGAATCGGGATTAAAATACAATACTCCCTGATAAGCAACATTACTATTTCCTAATGATACGCCATAGTTTCCATTCGAAGCCTCTTTTATCGGACGTCTGTCGAAAAATCCGTCCGAATAAAATGTATAAGTTGTTCCTTTTAGTTGTTTCCGGGCAAGCATATCTTTGTTTGCTCCGTAAGGATATGTCCCAGGACCTGTATTACCAGTTCCACCAAAAGGAGTAGTAAAAGCTGTAGCGTAGTCTGCACTTGAAGCCGCATTTCCTGCAAAAGGTACATTAAATAAAGAAACCCTTAATTCTGAATACTCTATTTGATCTTTATAATTCGTGGCAGTACCCGTAGTACCCTCATCCGGCAAATAATCATAATATCCATTATAAGATATTTTATCCGTATAGCCATCTTTCGGACGACGATATCCCGGAGGGCAAACTTCAAACTGTTCTTTATATGCAGGAATATTAGCACTAACATCTCCATCCCACATGATCGGAAATTCCCCATATCCCCAAGGGAATCCTGAAACAAGATATGACTTCGAGGGATTAAAAGCTCTGCGGTAATAATCAGTCATACCGGAAGTAGTGCCTTTCAAATCGACCGCCCACTGAAAGAATGCACCCGCCTGCGAAGGGAAGTCTACAAAACGAGCACCTTTTACGTTCACATTCTCATAATCCGGATTCGTATTCCCTGCTAACCTCTCGCTTGTCAGGTTTAAAGCAGAGAACTTAGCTGCTCCCCTACGGGCATTCGTCGATAAAAGACGCATATCTTCTCTCACATGTGTAGTAATATCCGTACCTCCATTCCACGCTCCCCATACAGTTCCCGGAATAGCATCCCCCGGCGCATATATATAAGCACCGGCTTCGCCCTGACGAATATAAATTTTCATTGTTGTCCGCCATCCCGGATAATATGACAAATTGATATATCCAAATTTAGGCTCGGATTCTTTAGTTGGTACAAAATCGGCATTTTCCTTAACGCCAATACGGAAATAAATACGACCGGTGAGACCTGAGATACTAGTACCATCTTCTCCCCTATACGGATTGAGAGTCACCGGATAATGTTCCGCATCACCCGGTGATTCTGTTCCAATATTCGGATCAAAGCTGGGAGTCGCGCTCACAACAAGCCAGTTTTGATAGGCAACAGGTACACTAACAGACCATGTTTGATCCAATCGATGCTGTCCTGTTATAATACGTTCTCCTTTCTGGTTATGTTTAAAAAATGCTGCATTGAACAAACCATGTTGATTTGCCGTAGGATTGTGCACAAATCGCAAACCTTCTTGTGTGACGGTAACCTTTATCTTCCTCTGCAATGCATTCTTACCATTAGTATCCTCTGCTGCAGATAATGTCAATGCATATGTACCACTCATATTCTCGGTCCTGTCATGCGTACCAAAACCGGTGGTATTTGTTCCGTCAACCAGTAAATCCATATATCCGCTGCCCGAAGCCGAATCATAAAAGAAACGATAAGGATCAGGATTATTATCATCTACTGCCAAACAGTTAAAGACTGTATTAGTTGCTCTTTCATTCGCTTCACCTTCTTTCTTTACTGTGCCCAACACCTTCACTACCGGCATATTGGACCAGAAAGAAATCCGGACTCCGTTCATATCCGTCATCTTAGCCTGTATATGCGATACATTCAGAACACGGACGCCTGATATTTCCCAATCATCTCCATCGTCAATCCACGGAGAAGGCTGTATATTTACTTCTAAAGGTTCTCTTATGATACCTGTCAAATCAAGTTTCGCATTTGCCGGTAATGTATAATCCGGGTCGGACAGAATCTTCAATTTGCAGGAAGGACTATACTTGTCAATCAGGTTAACAGTAAAATTTATCGCATTCGTCTCGTCGGACTTCGATGAAAAGAAGCTAGATGGCAGAATTACTTTTTTAACTTTAACAGCCCAGACTAAATCGTTATTTTTATCCTCAGTGGTCAATAAAGTGGGATCTATTTTAAAACAGTCGGCATTATCAGCTAATGTGAGTTTACGTTCCACATTTCTGGTTATGGCCGTTCCACCATAAGGAAGAACCGGATCGGCATACGCCCAGGAACTGGGTAAACAATCACTAGGCAAGCCATATACCAAAGGCACTCTATCCGGTATATTAGAAAAAGTAATTCCTTCAAATTCACTCGAACTGGCATCACCAAAATCGACTTTCGATTTCAAAACCACATCCACACGTGCCGCCAAGCGTCTGAGTCCTACTGTCAACTTGGTAGATGCAACACCATTTACCTCCAAGTTTCCATCAGCTAGCACTTTTATACTATTATTTTCCGCAATCATAGGTATAACCCGTTCTGAATCGAAGAACTCCGCCGGATAGGATATTGACTTTAGTGCATCATAATCAGTTATATTGTCAAGAACCGCCTTCACAATTGTATTATGAGGTTCATTGGCCAAAAAGACAAAATCATATTCACCCTTATTAATCGGATGCCGTAGCGTATTTCCGCCCAGCACATCTCCATAATAAAAAGTATTACTTTCGCAGATGCGACTTGTCTTATTGAAAGCCAGAATACGCAGAGTTTCAACCTTATCATCGAGCCCGTCACCCGGATAGGCTCCTGTATAGGCACGTGTATTGATACCGGTAATTGTTATATATCCCTCTTTAGGTGTATCTTTATAAAACTCATCAATACAGGAGGAAAACAATAAAAATATAACCAAAAACGACAAATGTAAATAGTTTCTCAATCTAACAACAAACATATATTCCCTTGATTTGATATTTCCTAGCACTATAATCTCATACTACAAATATCGGCATATCAAAGAAAAGGAGAAAGGGGAATTAATACTCATATAGAATATACAGAGAGAGAAACGACTCTATTATCGAAAACAACAACAAATCCAGGCCCATTATAACAAATAACGGTCTTAATTATCAATATTTTTTCATTATACAGATAATCTTCTTTAAAAATATCCGTTTATCGAAAAAACAAAATCAGCTATTCCAAAAATCGCCAAGCCAAAATTCTGCTATTTTTTGTACCCTGACACATTCGAATTATCTTATATTCCGATACATGGACGGCTTTTAATTTAGCATATAGTTTATCCAGATTCTTCTCCTTAGAAACCAGACTTGTAAACCAACCGCAATTCTTCCGGTATTTCCGGCTCTCAGAAATCATATTCAGCAAAAAATGTAATTCTCCACCCTCACACCAAAGTTCATTCGCATTTCCACCGAAATTCAATTTGGTTTTCTTTACTTTCTCCCCTTTCAGACTACTCAATTTACGTAATGTCCCCTCTTCTGCTTCTTCTTTCGAACTGTGAAACGGAGGATTGCAGATTGTTACATCAAAATATTCATCGGGAGCAATGATTCCGTCAAAAATCCTCCGATTGTCTTTCTGAAGCCGCAAATCAATCTTATGTGCTAATACAGGATTGCAAGTCACTATCTTACGCGCATTTTCTATGGATACCGGATCAATATCGGAACCCACAAACATCCATCCATACTCAACGTGCCCAATAATCGGATAAATACAATTTGCACCTACACCGATATCCAAGCATCTGCACTGTCGTTTTGGCTTATCTCCATTCTCTTCATTTGCCGTATTACTGACTCTCTCCAGATCAATTAAATCGGCAATATAATGAACATAGTCTGCCCTCCCGGGGATAGGCGGACACAAATAATTCCTTGGAATATCCCAGTAGCGGATACCATAATAACTTATCAGCAATGCTTTATTCAGCGCTTTCACAGCATGTGGATTAAAAAAATCGATTGTTTGTATTCCCAAAGGATTGAGAAGTACAAATTTTCTGAGCGGTGGATAATTCTCTGTCAACAATGAAAAATCATATTGCCCATTGTGTTTATTTCTCGTATGTAGTTCGCTTCTTTCTGCCATGGCGACAAAGATACAGAGAATCTTTCTGTCTGCAAATGACTTTCATACAAATCATGAAGATACCTGATTACAACTGTAACAAGCATCTTCATAATTAATTATATAAATACCATATACCTAATCCTTCTTCACCCAAACAGCCAGGTTACGGGATTCGACAGAGAACTCTCCATTTCCTTCTTCATCTAAAGTTATTTCTTCGGATATACTTCCGGTTATTTCGTGCCAGACTTCGCCTTTATGTTTCTCACCCAAGCTCATTATTTTACTTCCCGCCTCGTCATTAGACATAAGGAAGACCAGCCCGGAGCCATTATGTTCCTCATCTCCTGTACGGATAAAGCCAATCGTTGAAGGATGGTCGAAGTATTCTATCTGATCACCGTAAGCGTACTTTCGTCTCGCATCCAACAATATATCAATAATCCGGGTATGAGGAGACTTCTCCCCCTTTATACCATAATAATCTCCATAAAACAGACATGGATAACCTTCCTTCATCAGCAAAATCAAACCATAAGCCAACGGTTTAAACCAATCTCCTACATTGGATTCAAGAGAACTTCCGCGTTGCGTATCATGATTGTCAACAATGGTTACAGCCAGATCGGGATGATGTTCAACCAGAGTATCTTTTAAAATATCCCGCAAATCATAGTCTTTACCTTCCTGTGATGCCTGGAACATATTATAATGTAACGGGACATCAAATAGGTTTACTTTGTGCCCAACAGCTTCTATATAAGCATCCAATGCTTCCAGGTCACCATTCCAATATTCACCTACGGCATAAAAATCATTGCCTCTTTCACTCCTCACCGCATCGAGGAATTGTGCGACGAATTGATCTTTCATATGTTTAATGGCATCCAGACGCATTCCGTCGAGATTCAATTCATTGGAAACCCACTTTCCCCAACGGTTCAATTCAGATACAACTTCCGGATGGTCCAAGTCAATATCGTTACATAACAGAAAATCATAATTACCGTTTTCACTATCCACGCCCTCACTCCAAGCTTTTCCTTCTCCCTGTATCTGAAAAACACCGCTGCGCTTTTGCGCATCATCAAAACCCGTCCCGGAAAAATGATACCAATGCCATTTAAAATCCGAATGTTTGTCCTTACGTCCGTGAAAACTATACCCGGTCCACCCTTGTATCTCAAACGGCTCACCCAAAGCCTTGGTTCTCTCCTTGGGATCGACCTCCACTACCATAAACTTTTCAGTAAAATCACCACCCGCTTTATGATTCAATACAACGTCCAGATAAACAGCAATATGATATTTGTGCAATTCGTCAATCATTTTCTTCAGTTCATCTTTCGTACCATATTTAGTTCTTATGGTTCCCTTTTGGTCAAATTCGCCCAAGTCATACAGATCATAAGTCGCATATCCTTCGTCTTGCTGCTCATCGGCCTTATAAGCAGGGGGAATCCAAACAGCAGTCACACCTATATCATGAAGATGCGACGCATCTTCCTTTATCTGTTTCCATAACTTCCCGTCATTCGGGAGATGCCATTCAAAATATTGCATCATAACACCATTTTCCATACGCTTCATTTTTTTTATAATTAACTTTATACAAAACAAAGATGATGTTAACAAAGTTCCTACGTTTCTATAAATTATAAGCTAACAAATACAAAAAAGTGCAAAGGATAAAAAGCTGATTTACAACACCGTAAAATTACCTTAATTATTCTTTTATTATTCATATTTATCAGAGCGTAAACAGGAATTTTTGATTTCACATTTGTTTTCAGTCATACCATAACGGAATAATCCGGTTCATTTATTCCACAACATGATTATTTTTTTTATATAGTATTAATATAAAATTAGAAAATATGAGAGAGTTGAAAAATCATCCGTCCCCGGACCAGTTGGATTCGTATGACAAGTATCCGTGCTATTATGAGAACGATTTGGAATTAGTCTATACACCCCAGCAATCCATATTTACGCTATGGGCACCAAGTGCCGATAATGTCCGTTTAAACCTGTATTCATCCGGCGAAGCGGGAGATCCGGAAGAACAACTGGAAATGGACATAGCCGACAATGGGACCTGGTGTATCCATATAGACCGTGATCTGAAAGGTTCTTTCTACACCTTCCAGATAGAAAAAGATGGAAAATGGCTGGACGAAACACCCGGTATCTGGGCAAAAGCAGTCGGCATCAATGGCAATCGCGCTGCTGTAATCGACTGGAACGAGACAAATCCCGAAGGTTGGGAATCAGACCAGTCACCCGAACTGAAAATGTATTCCGATATCATTCTTTATGAACTTCATCACCGCGATTTTAGTATTGATCCAAACTCAGGAATTGAACATAAGGGGAAGTTTCTTGCTCTGACAGAGACCGGAACTAAAACTCCCGAAGGAGAATCTTCCGGACTGGATCATTTAAAAGAATTGGGAGTAACGCATATACACATCCTTCCTTCATTCGATTTCGCCACAATCGATGAAAGGAAATTGGAGAAAAACAAATACAATTGGGGATATGACCCGAAGAATTATAATGTACCAGATGGAAGTTACTCCACCGATCCTGTCACCCCCACCACCCGTATCCGCGAATTTAAAGAGATGGTAAAAAGCCTCCATCAAAATGGTTTTCGTATTGTACTCGATGTGGTTTATAACCATACAGCCTCAACCGAGCATTCTAATTTTGACCTGACGGTTCCGGGATATTTTTACCGCCAGAATCCCGACGGTTCCTATTCAAATGCTTCCGGGTGTGGAAATGAGACAGCCTCAGAACGCGAAATGGTTCGCCATTATATCATTGAGTCGGTCAAATTCTGGGCGAAAGAATATCACATTGACGGTTTTAGATTCGATCTGATGGGGATACATGACATCGACACCATGAACCAGTTAAGAGAGGAATTATTAAAAATTGACCCCACCATTTTTGTATACGGAGAAGGTTGGGTAGCAGCAGATTCTCCATTACCTTTCGAGCAACGGGCTGTAAAGGAGAATGTACGAAAAATGAAAGGTATTGCCGTATTTAATGATGAATTTCGTGACGGTCTGAAAGGAAGTACCTTTGACGAACAGGAACCAGGGTATGCCTCCGGAAATATCAACGGGCATTTTGAACCTGTCAAATATGGAATCGTTGGCGGAACACAACACCCACAGGTAGATTATAGCGGGTTACTTTACTGTGACGGTCCATATGCCGCTGCTCCCTCTCAAATGATTAACTTTGTTTCCTGTCATGACGGATATACGCTGGTAGATAAGCTGAAATTATCTGTTCAAGGCGAACATTCTGAAGAAGAACTAGTTCCTATTGACAAATTAATACACACCGTGCTTTTAACCTCGCAAGGTATTCCTTTTATTCGTGGCGGTGAAGAAATCATGCAGGACAAACAGGGAGAGCCAAACAGCTACAAGTCTTCTGACGCCGTCAACCAAATAGACTGGGCGTTAAAAGCTAAAAACCGTGATATATTCAATTATATCAGAACATTAATCGCACTCCGCAAAAAACATCCCGCCTTCCGTATTCCTACAGCAGAGGGCTTAGAGAAATGGCTTCATTTTCTTGATACAGGCGATTCCGGTGTCATCGCTTATACTCTAGGCGAGTATGCTAACGGTGATGAATGGAAAGAAATTCTGGTTGCATACAACGGTAACCGGAATCAGGCAGATATCAATATCCCGGAACAAGATTGGATTATAGTCTGCCATAACGGACAAATTGATCTAGACAGTCAGGAGCATTTATCGGGAGGGGATATTTCTATCGCAGCATCTTCAGCTCTTATCTTGTATCGTCAATAAAAAGGAGATCAACTTGATATTATTAAATAAAAGTACAATTATAAATCAGTTAGACTATGTTAGAAAATGAATTATGGGGAAATACTATTGAAAACTGGGGTATTTCCATTCTTATTATTTTAGGAGCAATTATTATTGTCAAATTATTATCGCTATTAGGCAAGAAAGTTATCAAACCTTTTGTTACGGGAACCGACAATCACCTGGACGACGTCATTTTTTACTCTTTGGAAGCGCCTGTTAAGTTTGCTATAATTCTGTTGGGAATCTGGATCGCTATCCATCGGTTGGTTTATCCGGACAGTTTTGTGAAAGTAGTTGACAATGCTTACAGCATTTTGATTGTTCTGGATATTACTTGGTTTTTCGGCCGTTTGTTCAGTAGTTTACTTCAGGTTTACTGGGGAAAGCAGTCCAACGGACAAGCTAACAAAATGATGCCAATCATCAAAAGAACCATCTTGGTTATAGTCTGGCTCATCGGCATCGTCATGGCTTTGAGTAATGTGGGAGTTAACATCAGCGCTCTGTTGGGAACTTTGGGTATTGGTGGTATCGCATTTGCTTTGGCAGCACAAGATACAGTAAAAAACGTTTTCGGTGCGTTTACCATTCTGACGGATAAACCTTTCAGCATCGGAGACACAATTCGCGTGGATAGTTATGAAGGAACGGTAGTAGACGTAGGAGTCCGAAGCACAAAAATAATGAATTACGACAAACGTATTATAACTTTCCCCAATTATAAGATTACCGATACTTCTATCGTTAATATTTCATCCGAACCTATGCGCCGAGTAGTCTTGAATCTTGGACTGACGTATGATACGACTTCCGAAAAGATGAAAGAAGCTTTAGAACTATTGAAATCCATCCCCAAAAGAGTAGAAAATGTATCTTCTAACCCTTCTGATATAGTCGCTGTTTTTACAGAATACTCAGATTCCGCATTGGTTATCATGTATATCTATTTTATAGAGAAACAAGGAGATATTTTAGGCGTAACCTCAAATATGAATATGGAAATACTGGCTGCTTTTAATAAAGCAGGATTGAACCTTGCTTTTCCGACACGGACTGTCTATATTCAGAAAGACGAATCATTGAAACAAGAAAGTTAATAAACCCATCGTTCTCTTAGAAATATGTACATGCAGCCCAACATCAATGTGCTATTTTTAAGATTAAACAAAAATACAGTTGAGATAAAAATGATAAAACAAAGAATAAAGCGCATAAATTAGTGCAATAATATACGGAATAACAGATTATTATTGCATAAATTCACATGAGATATGCATCTTTTTCTATCACTAAACCACTCGTTGGTATTAAAGGAACGCCTCCTTGGTTTAAAACCAACGCATTCTTCCTCACCGAGGAACCTGTTTTTCCTCGGTGAGGAAGAGATAAAAAGACTATCCGGAGCTTGTTTTCACGCTGGTTAATCACAAATAGCGAAAAGGCAAGATTAAACAAAAAGTTATCCTTACAGCCAATACATCATCTAAAAGAAAACATAAGAAGCAATATCATATCAATCTATTCAGCATACAACTTAAATAAAAGAAAGAGAGATTTTCATTCAAGCAAATGCAGGCGTTTTTCTACTTCTTATTTATCCGTAATGTAATTTATAGCATTCCTTGACTGATTAAATATTCCTTTTTTAAGAAAGTTCTTTTTTTCAGCAATAGGTAAGCCTGAGCAATAGTTAACGAACGACTGACAATACACAAACGATCATAGTAATTAGTAAGTCTGCAAGATCTTTTCGAAGCAGCTTTGTTGCCTGTTGTATACGATAAGCAATTGTTTTTACTGAAACCCCGGAACTCTCAGCTATTTCCTTATAGCTCTTTTTAGTAAAACGATGCATAACAAAAGCCTCCCTATAGGAAGCAGGCAATGCATCTATAGCTTCTTTCACTCTTTTTGAAAGCTCTTGGAACTGGTAAGTCTCTGCATCATGTATCAGCTTTTCCATCTCCTCATAATACATAGTATCAGCATGATTCTTCAGCTGTTTTTGCTTGATGCAGTTAAGTGATCTATGGTAAACCGATTTGAGTAAATATCTGCCTAAGGAAGTTTCAACCTGAAGTGTTTCGCGATGTTCCCACAGCCATAAAATAGCGTCACCCGCTATTTCTTTCGACTCTTCATAGTCTACAAACCTATTTCCATACGCACAAAGAATCGGGTAGTATTTTTTAAATATACTATCAAAAGCGATCATCTCCCCTCTCCTTAGTGCCATCAATAAGTACGCATCTTCATTGCTGTATTCCATGGCTGCAATGATAATGCTTATATTTTAAATAAGCGTAAAATAACACAGTTATTAACCATAAAGTTTATTAATGTTAATTATTTAAATAACCTTAGTAGTTTTATTTTCCCGCTTGTCTCTTTAATAAATTTATCATGGAAATGCATCATTCAACTATAGAAGACTTGCTGATCAGCTATTATGATGGTAAAGCAACAGCAGACGAAATTCAGGAAATAGAAGCCTGGATCAAATTGTCAGATGAAAATAAAAAGAAGGCCATGGACATTTACACACTTCTTCTTATGACTGACACGCAACAGGTTACTGAAAAAATGGATATGGATGAGGAGCTATCAAAAGTGAAGGGACGGATGCAAGAGAATAAGTATCATATTTCCTGGTGGGGTTGGATACAACGTGCAGCTGTTGCCTTACTCATACCGATGGCTATTACTATTTTGGTTTTGCTTAACCAACCCCAATCTACCGCCCCCGTCCATGCCCAGATATTCGAAGTCCGGACACAACCCGGAATGATAACTTCTTTCAGATTACCAGACAGCACTTTAGTGTACTTAAACTCCGGCTCAGTCTTAAAGTATCCTTCCATTTTCACCGGTAACATTCGTGAAGTGAGTCTGAATGGCGAAGCGTATTTTGAAGTTGCGAAAGACCCTGAACATAAATTCATTGTTTCGACTCCCCAAAAATCTAAAGTGGAAGTTTTGGGTACACACTTTAACCTGGAAGCATTTGATGAGATGGATGAGGTGATTACCACTTTGGTAGAGGGAAAGGTCGAATTTGTTTATGAGAAAGACGGACAGGGAAGTAAAATACTAATGCGTCCCGGACAAAAAGTGATTTATAATAATAAGGACGGACAGATTCTGTCATACAACACCAATGGCGAATCGGAGCTTGCCTGGATGGACCAAAAGGTTATTTTTGATAAAACTCCATTTAAGGCAGCATTGCATATACTGAAGAAACGCTATAATGTAGATTTTATTGTAAACACTTCGAAATTTGACAAATATACATTTACCGGAGCGTTTACAGAACAATATATAGAAGAGATTCTGGAGAATTTTAAAATATCCTCACACATACGCTGGCGTAATGTGAAACTGACAAATAATCAAAGTGAAGAAAGGAGGCAGATTGAAATATATTAAAGCCTTTCATGTTTAACCAATAAAATTATAATACGTATGAGAAACTTCCAACCGCCTTAAAAAAAAGCATACAGGCAGATGTTCCCGCATCCAGCCTGTATGAGAAAGCCTTTAACCTGTTTGAATACAAACAGAGAAAATTATTTCTTAACTTTAATTCATGCAAATATATGAAGAAAAACAATTATGTCCAACAATTGTGGGCGGATAATCCCGTTTTTATTGTTTGGAAAAAAATTCCTTTGTCTATGAAACTGCTCTTTGTTTTCTGTTTTTGTTTTGTTGGGCTTCTATGTGCTAACGACAGCTACGCCCAACGTACTATGATCTCTGTGAAAGCACAAAACTTGACTGTGAAAGAAATTCTGTCACAAATTGAGGCACAATCTGATTTTAGCTTTTTCTACAATGACCATCATATTGATGTAGACCGCCGGGTATCGGTAGTTACCGAACGGAGCAATATATTTACCTTATTGAATGAAGTGTTTAAAAACACCAATGTCAAATATGCCGTACGTAATAAAAAAATAATATTATCTACGCAAATAGTGGAAGCGCCTGCCGCGAAACAAACCGTGCAGATAAAGGGAAAAGTGACGGATATGTTTGGCGATCCGGTCATTGGCGCTACCGTAATGGAAGATGGCACCCAGAATGGTACAATTACAGACCTGGATGGGAATTTCATATTGAATACAGCATCTGCCAATGTGACGATTACGGTTTCTTACGTAGGCTATATGCCCCAGACCGTGAAGGCACAATCCGGCAAAAGTCTGTCAGTCATCCTGAAAGAGGATACCAAGACACTGGACGAAATCGTTGTCGTAGGTTTTGGTACACAGAAGAAAGTCAACCTGACCGGTTCGGTATCTACGGTAAATGCCGAGGATTTACTGTCACGTCCGGTTTCTAATGTAAGCCAAGCATTACAAGGATTAGTTCCGGGAATGAATTTTTCTTATGCTTCGGATGGCAACGGTGGTGAAATTGGTGCAGACATGAAAGTGAATATCCGTGGAGCCGGTACGATCGGTGACGGTTCCAATGCATCTCCGCTGATTCTGATCGACGGCATGGAAGGAAACATGAATATGCTGAACCCCAATGATATTGAAAGTATTTCGGTGTTGAAGGATGCGGCTGCCTCTTCCATCTATGGTTCCCGTGCGCCATTCGGCGTAGTGTTGATAACGACTAAAAAAGGAAAAGCGGGGAAAGTCAACATTAATTATAATAATAGTTTCCGCTGGTCAGAAGCCATTAATCTGCCGGATGTAGCAGATGCCTACACTTATGCCATGTACTTCAACAAAATGCAGTTGAATGATGGTAAAACAGCGGTACAGTTTGACGATACCCGTCTTCAGGCTATCAAAGATTACGCATCAGGCACAATTACCACTACTACCCAACCGAACAGAAATACTCCTACTATCTGGGACTGGATCGGTAATACGAATACAGACTGGTATGACGTAGTTTTCGGAGGTACGGCATTCTCGCAGGAGCATTCTCTCAGCGTCAGCGGAGGAACAGAAAAAATACAGTATTATTTCTCCGGCAACTATATGGGACAGGAAGGAATGATGGCTATCCGCCGTGATAAATTACAGCGTTATTCGGTGAGCAGCAAGATTAACGCACAGCTTTATCCGTGGCTGAACATGAATTACAGCATGAAATATATGCGGAAAGATTATAGCAAGCCTACCGCGATGACTGATAATACCTTATATCAGAATATAGCCAAACGCTGGCCGATGGAACCAACTGTAGACCCCAACGGTTATCCGATGGGTAACACGATTATCCGGCCGATTCTCTATGGAGGCGATAACAATTCGCAGACTGACTGGCTATACCAACAGTTCCAGGTGGTGATAGAACCGATCAAAGACTGGAAAATCTTCGGAGAAATCAATTATAAAGTGATAGATGCCTTCACCCATACGGATTATTTAAAGGTGCCGCAGATGAATGTAGCCGGAGAGCCTTATTCCGGTGATACATGGAAAACGTCGAAAGTTACCGAAGGCGCCGAACGTACCAATTATTTCAATGCCAACGTCTACAGTGAATATTACAGATCATTTGCCGACGCACACCATCTGAAAGCAATGGTCGGTTTTCAGGCCGAAGTAAATAAATGGCGGCAGTTGCAGGCGTCCAAGCTGGACTTGATCTCAGAATCCGTGCCCAGTATTAATGCCGCTACGGGTGAATCGACTATCGATAAGTCCAAACTGACACATTGGGCAACAGCCGGTTTCTTCGGCCGACTCAATTATGATTATAAAGAACGGTATCTGCTGGAAGTCAATCTCCGGTATGACGGTACTTCACGTTTTGCAAAAGACAAACGCTGGAATTTGTTCCCTTCCTTCTCTGCCGGATGGAACGTAGCCCGTGAGGCATTCATGGAACCTACCAGCCATATCATTAATACGTTAAAGATCCGCGGTTCCTGGGGAGAGCTGGGCAATCAGAATACGGAAAACCTATATCCGTATATCCAGTTAATGAAGTTTGTCGCCCAAGATCCCGACTCCCACTGGCTGATTAACAACAGCCGTCCCAACACAGCGAATGCACCGGATTTGATTTCAGCGCTATTAGGATGGGAAACCATGCGGTCATGGAACATCGGTTTTGACCTGGGTATGCTGAACAATCGTCTGACCGTAAGTTTTGACTGGTTCAACCGGAAGACTATCAATATGGTAGGACCAGCTCCCGAACTTCCTGTAACTTTAGGGGCAAATGTACCCAAAATGAACAATGCGGATATGCAGTCTACCGGTTTTGAATTGGATCTAGGATGGCGGGACCGCATTAAAGATTTTGACTACGGAGTGCACCTGTTGCTTTCGGACGACCGTCAGAAAATCCTCAAATACCCAAACACGACCGGTAAAATAAACACGTGGTATGTCGGTAAATATAATGGAGATATATGGGGATTCGAAACCATTGGCATAGCCAAAAGCCAGGAAGAAATGGATGCTCATCTTGCTTCACTGCCCAACGGCGGACAAGATGCATTAGGAGTCAAATGGGGCGCAGGTGACATCATGTATCGGGACCTGAATGGTGATGGCAAGATTTCCGATGGAGCTACGCTTAATGACCCAGGTGACAAAAAAGTGATTGGCAATACTTCCCCACGATTCCGTTTTGGTCTGGATCTGAATGCATCCTGGAAGGGCATTGATGTACGCTTATTCTTCCAAGGAGTGGCAAAACGCGATGCCTGGTTGAACGACAACATGTTCTGGGGAGCTACAGGAGGGATCTGGCAATCGGCCTGCTTTACTTCTCATCTTGATTTCTTCCGCGAAGAAGGGGATGATTTCTGGAGCGCTAACAAGGACGCTTATTTCCCGCGTATCTTGGTTGATAACTTCGCAAAAAATCAAAAGACGCAAACCCGCTATCTTCAGAATGCCGCCTATGTACGGTTGAAGAATTTGCAGATCGGGTATACCATCCCCGCCCAGATCACACGCAAAATAGGTGTTTCCAACCTGAGAGTCTTCTTCTCGGGAGAAAACTTATTCACCCTTACGGGATTGCCCGGAGGATTCGACCCGGAAACAATTAATACCGGTTATGGAGCGAAAGACGGATCGAACAGTTCAGGAAAAACTTATCCGTTGTCCCGTACTTTTTCCACAGGATTTAGTGTTAACTTTTAATTGATGACGTATGAAAAAGATAATTAAATATTTATTTTTGCTGACAGGGGGAAGCTTTATACTCGCTTCTTGCAATGATTTTTTGGACAGGGAACCTTTAGACAGTGTGACCCCGGACAACTTTTTCTTTACTGAAAATGACTTGGCTGCCTATGCTGTAAAGCATTACAACTTCACGACGCATGAGGGATTTAATGCCGGAATCTGGAAAAACGACAATGCTACAGATAATCAGGCTGCCACTGACTATGATAAGAAATGGATTCCCGGTCAATGGAAAGTTCCGGAAGCATACGATAATCCTGCAAGTAATGATCCGTGGTATTTCTCTGCCATTCGTGAAGCTAATTACTTCCTCGAAACAGTAGTACCCCGATTTGAAAAGGGAGAGATAGAAGGTTCGGAAACAAACATAAAACATTATATAGGTGAAATGTATTTCCTGCGCGCTAAGAATTATTTGTCAAAACTAGAGACCTTCGGTGACTTCCCGATTATAAAAAACACATTGCCGGATGAAAGTGAATCTCTGATTCAGGCCAGCAAACGGGCCCCCCGCTATAAAGTAGCACATTTTATTCTGGAAGATCTGGATCAGGCAATCAGTTTGCTAACCAATAATATATCCGGTGGGAAGAACCGAATTACCAAAAATGCTGCTCTGTTATTGAAATCCAGAGCAGCTCTGTTTGAAGCTTCCTGGCTGACTTATCACAAAGGCACTGCTCTAGTACCGGGTGGTCCAGGATGGCCGGGAAAGGCAGAAGACATTGCAGACTTTAATATCGATACGGAAATCGCATTTTTTCTGAAGGAGGCCAAAGCGGCAGCCAAAGAAGTGATAGGCAATGCAGCCTTGGTACAGAATACAGCAAAAGACTGCATGGATGAAACAGTTAAAACAGACGAAGACAAATATAAAATGAGCAACCCCTATTTTGCTCAGTTCTCAGCGAATAACCTGGAAGGATATTCAGAAATATTATTGTGGCGTGCGTATAACCTGCTCGACTATAAGATTGTGCACTCAGCTCCTTTCTATATTCGCGTGGGTGGAAATACCGGATTTACCCGGCAATATGTGGAGAGTTTCCTCTGCCGTGACGGTAAGCCGATCTATGCAACCGACCAGTATAAAGGGGACGAGTCATTATCGGATGTACGCAAAAACAGAGATCTACGCCTACAACTATTCCTGATGACATCGGGTGAGACTCTCAGCCCGAATGTAATGAATGGTACTCCCGATTTGCTGCCGGAGGTTCCGCAACTTTTGGATATAACGGAAAAGAGATGCGTAACAGGCTATCAGGTACGTAAAGGATTGTCAGGAAACTGGTACCGGGATGGCAACACAGCGATTGAAGGGTGTCCGGTATACCGTGCAGCCGAAGCTTATCTCAATTACATCGAGGCTGACTGTATGGAACATAATGGAACTTCCATTGGTTCGGAGGCAGCAGGATATTGGGGAGATCTCCGCGAAAGAGCCGGATTACCAAGAGACTATACAGTGACCGTGAACAATACCGATCTGTCCAAAGAACTGGACTGGGCCATATATTCGGCAGGTAAACTAGTCTCTCCTCTACTATATAACATCCGCCGTGAACGGCGTTGTGAGCTACTTGCAGAAGGTTTACGCATGTTAGACTTAAAACGCTGGAGAGCACTGGACCAGGTTAAACAATTTGTAATCGAAGGAGTTAACTTGTGGGAATCCGATTTAAAGGATAAATACATGCAGGACGGAAAAAATCTTCTGATACAGGAAGGAACGGAAGGACAAACCTCCAATGTATCAAGCTATGTTAATAGCGGTAAGTATCTTTGTCCTTACCGTTCTGTGAAGACAAATAATCTGATGTATGATGCAGGATACACATGGTGTGAAGCGCATTATCTGAATCCTATCGCTATCACGCACTTCAGAATTACGGCCTCAAATCCTAACGATCTGAGTACTTCTATTATTTACCAGAATCCAGGATGGCCAATTCAAGCCAATGAAGGCCCGATAGGTATTAAATAAAGATATAGGTCATTTCGGATATGGTAAAAAGTGTAGGACGCACCGGGCTAATGTTTAAGAAAAAATAAAGCTCAGCGTCCTATGCTTCAAACTATTGGAAAATTTGTACCTTGGCGGGACGAAGTTCTAATGCAAAACAAAACAGTCTGACATTAATATATTAAAGATAGATCAATCAAGCAAATCTAAGAATTATGAAAAGTACTTCAACATGGTGGAAAATCTTACTCAGTGGTCTGTTATTGGCTGGGACACTGGTAGCTAACGCCGACACTTACCAGCCATCTTACTCCACAGCAGGCTTTTATCAGCTTTCCAACACAGGCCGCACAGTGTATAACATGAATCCTGCCTGGCGATTTTATAAAGGCAATATCGAAGGAGCGGAACAGCCGAGATTCAATGATAAAGACTGGAACATCGTATCATTACCCGATGGCATAGAATATCTCCCCACCGAAGCGAGCGGATGCATCAATTATCAGGGGGAAATCTGGTATCGCAAACACTTCACTCCCAAGGAGAGTTGGAAAGGAAAACAACAATTCCTCCACTTCGAAGCCATTATAGGAAAATCAAAAATATGGGTGAATGGAAAGTTGCTGAAAGAGCATTTCGGTGGTTTTCTACCTGTCATCGTAGATGTCACTTCCAGTCTGAAGTATGGAGAAGACAATGTTATCACCGTATGGGCAGACAACAGCGACGATCCCTCCTACCCTCCCGGCAAACCGCAAGATGCACTGGACTTTGCATATTTTGGAGGAATTTACCGAGATTGCTGGATGATAGTTCACAACAAAGTATTCATTACCGATCCGAATTATGAGAATGAGACAGCCGGAGGCGGATTATTTGTCTCTTTCGACAAAGTTTCCGAGCAATCCGCACAGTTGAAACTGGATGCACATATACGCAACACTTCCGGAAAATCCTTCAGTGGTAAAATAATCTATGAACTCTATGACCGCGACGACAAACGTGTTCTCTCTAAGGAGACTGGTTTGTCGGTAAGCAAGGAGCTTGCGAAACAAATTTCTTGCAAAGTAACCGTAGAAACACCTCATTTATGGTCACCCGACAGCCCCTATCTTTACAAACTACACATTTATATAAAAGACAAAGCCGGTAACACCATCGACGGATATTACCGCCGTATCGGCATTCGCAGCATTGAATTTAAAGGAAAAGACGGATTCTGGCTAAATGGCAAACCTTACCCCTATCCTCTGATGGGAGCCAACCGTCATCAAGATTTTGCAGTGATTGGCAACGCCTTACCCAACAGCCTTCATTGGCGGGATGCGAAGAAGTTGCGTGATGTCGGAATGCGTGTTATCCGTAACGCCCATTATCCGCAAGATCCGGCGTTTATGGATGCTTGTGATGAATTAGGACTGTTTGTTATTGTCAACACACCGGGATGGCAATTCTGGAATGATCAGCCGATATTTGCTCAGAGAGTATATAGTGATATCCGCAATATGGTTCGCCGCGACCGCAACCACCCCAGCGTATGGATGTGGGAACCGATTCTGAACGAAACATGGTATCCGGCTGACTTTGCTAAAAATGTAGTGGACATTCTCAATGAAGAATATCCGTATCCTTATTGCTATGCCGGATGTGATGTAACCGCACGTGGACACGAATACTTTCCGATACACTTCACCCATCCGATGAACGGAGGTGGAGGAGCCTTTAATACCGAAAATCTGGATCCGAAAATCAGTTATTTCACCCGCGAATGGGGAGATAATGTGGATGACTGGAACTCTCACAACTCACCAAGCCGGGTCAATCGTGGCTGGGGAGAAGTACCGATGCTGATTCAGGCACAGGGATATGCCAAAAACGATTACCAACTCACCAGTTATGATGGACTATACAGAACTTCAAGACAACATATGGGCGGTTGCCTGTGGCACTCGTTCGATCACCAGAGAGGATATCATCCTGACCCGTTTTACGGAGGTATCATGGATGCCTTCCGACAACCTAAACTATCTTATTATATGTTCTGTTCCCAGCGTCCTGCCGAACCCAACAAAGAATTGATCGCAGATAATGGACCGATGATTTACATAGCCAATGCCATGACCCCATTCTCTCCGAAAGATGTAACGATATATAGCAACTGTGACGAAGTTCGCCTCACGTATTGCAAGGGAGGCAAAGAATATACTTATCATAAGCCGGCAAATGAAAGCGGAATGCCCTCACCCGTCATCACATTCAAGGATGTATTTGATGTCATGTATGATAAAAAGCTGTCACGCCAAAAGAAACAGGCAGATTCTTACCTTCTGGCAGAAGGATTAATGGACGGAAAAGTGGTTGCGACACATAAAGTAACACCCACACGCCGCCCGTCAAAACTGTTGCTTTGGGCAGATGACGAGAAAGTACAGATGAAAGCGGACGGATCGGACATCGTGACGATCATTGCAGCCATCGCAGATGAAAACGGAAACATCAAGCGTTTGAATAATTATGAAGTAAAGTTCGAAATCGAAGGGCAGGGCCAACTGGTTGCCGATGAAGAAACATTCACCAATCCACGTCCGGTACTTTGGGGAACTGCTCCGGTGCTGGTAAGGTCCACCACTACACCGGGAGAAATTAAAATCCGTGCATCAGTGGTATGGCAAGGCAAACATACGCCGGTTCCGGCAGAACTGATTATTCCTACTTTTCCATCAGAACATACGCTGGTAGCAGACAAAGATGAACTGACACAAGCACAATCCGCAAGCAAAGATGCCGGAAATAAAATAAATACCGCTCCATCCGATTGTGAGAAACGTGTACTTGAATTACAACAGGAACTGAACCGCCTGAAACTGAAAGAAGTCGAAAAACAACAGAGTGACTTTGAATAATGCGCATAGTTCTATCTATAAACAGAAAAAACACAAACTTATTAAAATACAGTTATGATAAATAGAATAGTATATACTTCATTTTTATTAGGAGCGAGTTTCGCCAGTACAGAAGCACAGGTAAGTACTCCTCCCAATATTGTATTGATTTTATGTGACGACATGGGATTCTCCGATCTGGGTTGCTACGGAAGTGAAATCCAGACTCCCAACATAGACCGTCTGGCAGAAAACGGGGTACGCTTCAGCCTGTTCAAAAATACAGGAAGAAGCTGTCCTAGCCGTGCTGCTTTGCTGACAGGACATTATCAGCACGAAGCCGGCATGGGATGGATGACGGCAGTAGATGAACACCGCCCCGGATACAGAGGACAAATTACAAAAAACATCCCCACCATTGCCGAGGTGATGAAAGCGAATGGCTACAGCACATATATGAGCGGTAAATGGCACGTCACAGTGGACGGAGCTTTTGATACTCCCAATGGCAGCTATCCGGCCCAACGGGGATTTGACAAATATTACGGTTGTCTGAGCGGAGGAGGCAGTTATTATAAACCAACACCGGTATACAGCAATCTGACCCGAATCAAAGAATTCCCCGATGACTATTACTATACCACTGCCATCACCGATTCCGCCGTCAGTTTTGTCAAGCAACACCCTACAGACAAACCGATGTTTATGTACGTAGCTCATTATGCCCCTCACTTACCCCTCCAGGCTCCTGCCGATCGTGTAGAGAAATGCAGAGACCGATATAAAGTGGGATATGACATGTTGCGTAAACAACGTTTCGACAGGTTAAAGGAGCTGAAGTTCATTTCGGACGAAATGGATTATCCTGTCTACCAAAAAGAATTTGACGGAAAACGTCCCTCTTGGGAAACACTCACACCAAAGCAACAGGAGCAATGGATTACCGATATGGCAACCTATGCCGCCATGATCGAAATTGTGGATAGCGGAATCGGTGAACTGGTGGAAACCATCAAGGAGAAAGGGATGCTGGACAATACCGTATTTATCTTCTTAAGCGATAACGGTGCAACCAAAGAAGGCGGATACCTGGGCCAGCTTATGGCTGATTTGAGCAATACTCCTTATAGAAGCTATAAGTCACAATGTTTTCAGGGAGGCACAAGTACCCCTTTTATCTTATCTTATGGCGATGCCGAAAAAAACAAGATGAAAGGTCAGATTTGCAGGCAACCTGCCCACATTATAGACATACTGCCTACCTGCATGGATATTGCCACAGCTACTTATCCGTCAGAATTCAAAGAGAATTTGCCCGGCAAGAGCTTACTCCCTCCAATCCATGGAAAAAAGATAAAGCCCAGAGAATTATACTTTGAGCATCAAAGTTCCTGCGCCATTATTTCCAATCATTGGAAACTGGTACGCGGCAGCCGGAATGAACCATGGGAGCTAATCGACTTATCGGCAGATCCGTTCGAAACCAAGGATTTGTCCGCCCAATATCCGAAGCTAGTGAAAAAACTAGAGGCTAAATGGAATAAATGGGCGAAACAATGTAATGTCTTTCCACTCGAAAACAAACCTTGGACCGAAAGAATTAACTACTATCTAAAACAAAATCCGGATCAAAGCGGAATAGAATAAAATCCGGGAACAATAGCCTTCTTAATACTAGGTTTAGAAAAAAGACTGTTCCTTTTAGACGAACAGTCTTTTTTCTGTTTACAAGACATATTGTTTGTATATAGCTGTTTTTTTATTACTTTTGTGCCTTCAGCCCCAAAGAGCTGTAACACACTTAAATTCATGAAATATACTTTTATCTAATAATAAACACGCTACGACAATGAGAAAGAAACATTCGCTCCTATTTTGTGCCTTATTTACGATTTTTACGGGACATGCAGAAGATACGGATTATACCAAAGGACTTTCTATCTGGTTTGATTCTCCCAATACATTACAAGGAAAAGAAGTCTGGCATAGTTCCAAACAGGATGCCAGTTGGGAATCACAGTCATTGCCTATAGGTAATGGAAGTATCGGTGCTAATATTTTGGGTTCAATAGAGGCGGAACGCATAACTTTTAATGAGAAAACGCTTTGGCGTGGCGGTCCTAATACAGCCAAAGGAGCAGATTACTATTGGAATGTGAACAAACAGTCCGCGCACATCCTGGACGAAATACGTAAAGCGTTCGTAGAAGGAGACCAGAAAAAAGCGGAAAAACTGACACGCGAGAATTTCAACAGTGAAGTCCCTTATGAATTTTCCAGAGAAAAGCCTTTCCGGTTTGGTAACTTCACTACAATGGGAGAATTCTATGTAGAAACAGGATTAAGCACAATAGGCATGAGTGACTACAAACGTATCTTATCATTGGATTCGGCAATGGCGGTGGTTCAGTTCAAAAAAGATGACGTAGCATATCAGCGTAACTATTTTATTTCTTCCCCTGCCAATGTGATGGTGATGCGTTTCAGTGCCGACCAACCGGGCAAACAGAATCTCACTTTCAGATATGCCCCCAATCCGGTATCTACAGGGCAGTTCTCTGCCGACGGTAATAATGGTCTTGTTTATACGGCTTCTCTGGATAATAATGGAATGAAATATGCAGTCCGTATTCAGGCAACAGTAAAAGGCGGTACCTTAAACAACACAGATGGACGGATTACAGTGAAAGAAGCTGATGAAGTCGTATTCTATGTGACTGCAGATACCGATTATAAAATGAATTTCGCACCGGACTTTACCGATCCAAAAACATATGTCGGCGTTAATCCGCTTGAAACAACCCAGCAATGGATGAAGGATGCCGTATCCAAAGGATATTCCAACTTACTGGACGAACACTACAAAGACTACGCTTCTTTGTTCAACCGAGTGAAACTGGAATTGAATCCTACAGTGAAAACATCCAATTTGCCCACTGCTCAACGACTGAAAAACTATCGGAACGGACAACCTGACTACTACTTGGAAAAGCTCTATTACCAGTTCGGACGCTATCTGTTGATAGCCAGTTCCCGACCGGGTAATATGCCTGCCAATCTGCAAGGCATCTGGCATAACAACATAGACGGCCCCTGGCGTGTGGATTATCATAATAACATTAATATCCAAATGAACTACTGGCCGGCCTGCTCTACAAACCTGGATGAGTGCATGCTCCCGCTAATTGATTTCATCCGTACCTTAGTGAAACCGGGTGAAAAGACCGCTCAGTCTTATTTTGGTGCAAGAGGATGGACAGCATCTATTTCCGCCAACATCTTTGGCTTTACTACCCCATTGGAAAGTCAGGACATGTCCTGGAACTTTAATCCGATGGCAGGTCCCTGGCTGGCAACTCACGTTTGGGAATATTATGACTATACCAAGGACCTGAAATTCCTGAAAGAAACAGGATATGAACTGATTAAGAGCAGCGCCAACTTTACTGTTGACTATCTCTGGCATAAACCGGACGGAACGTATACGGCTGCCCCCTCTACTTCACCGGAACACGGCCCTATCGATCAGGGAGCTACATTTGTGCATGCAGTTGTCCGTGAAATCCTGCTGGATGCTATCCAAGCGAGCAAAGAATTGGGAATAGACAAAAAGGAACGTAAACAATGGGAGCACGTGCTTGCCAATCTCGTCCCTTATAAAATAGGTCGCTATGGTCAGTTACTGGAATGGTCAACCGATATCGACGATCCGAAAGACGAACATCGCCATGTAAATCATCTCTTCGGTCTGCATCCCGGACACACTGTTTCTCCTGTCACTACTCCCGAACTGGCAGAAGCAGCCAAAGTTGTATTGGTGCATCGTGGTGACGGAGCTACCGGCTGGAGTATGGGATGGAAGTTGAACCAGTGGGCACGCTTACAAGATGGAAATCACGCTTATACCCTCTTTGGTAATCTGCTGAAAAACGGAACAGTAGATAACCTTTGGGATACACACCCACCCTTCCAGATTGACGGAAACTTTGGCGGCACAGCCGGTATCACAGAAATGCTATTACAGAGCCACATGGGATTCATCCAATTACTACCTGCTTTACCGGATGCCTGGAAAGACGGCTCTATTTATGGCATATGCGCAAAAGGAAATTTCGAGATAGATATTGCATGGAAAGACGGACTTCTAAAAGAAGCGACTATTCTGTCCAAAGCAGGACAGAATTGTATCGTGAAGTACGCCGGTCAAACAATCTCTTTCAAAACAGTGAAAGGGCGTAGCTATCAGCTAAAATACGACAAAGAGAATGGATTAATAAAAATCAAATAATAACATAACACTTTAACCTATGTCATCTTAGATGAATACAAAAACATTTACCCCCAAATCGACCATGAAAATTTATACTTGTCTTTGCTTGCTTTTCTTAGCCGGTTATCTGGTTGCCCAGAATAATACTTCGGCATTGTTGCCTATGCCCAATCAGATAACTTCAGTAAAAGGGAAACCCTTTACTGTCCGTTCCGGAAAAACGGCCATTTATTTGAGTCAGCCGGAGTTGCAGTTCACTGCCAATACGCTGCAAAATATATTATCAGACAGAATGCAAGTGGAAATTCCACTTGCTTCCGAATCCGACCGTGCTGATATCCGCTTGTTAATTGACCCTGCAATGGAAGGAAATGAGCACTATCGCATCGAAATAACTTCCAAAAGGATAACTATCAGCGGAGCTACTGTACGAGCTGTTTATTATGGAGTTATGACTATGGACCAGCTTCTTTTAGGTGATGTATGCGCCACTACACAAAAGAAAATTTCTCCTGTCTACGTTGATGATGCGCCCCGATTCTCTCATCGGGCATTGATGCTCGACCCCGCCCGTCATTTTCTTCCGGTCAATGATGTGAAGTTCTTCATTGACCAGATGGCACATTACAAATACAACATACTCCAATTGCATTTGACAGATGACCAGGGATGGAGAGTCGAAATAAAAAAACATCCTAAACTAGTTGGCAAAGATTATTATACCCAAGAGCAGCTTGCCGAAATCATTCAATATGCTGCCCAACGGAATATCGAGGTCATTCCCGAACTGGATATCCCCGGACACACCGTAGCTATATTAGCAGCTTATCCCGAATTAGGATGTACTCATACCGATACGCTGCCTAAGATAGTAGGCAAAACTACGGATTTAATGCTTTGTGCAAATAATCAGAAAGTGTATTCCGTCTATCAGGATATCATCAAAGAAATATCTTCTTTGTTTCCATCCGATTATATACATTTAGGAGGCGACGAAGCTGTTATAGAAAAGAACTGGACCCAATGTACCCGTTGCCAGGCCATGATGAAAGAGTTAGGCTATCAGAAAGCTTCGCAACTCATGATTCCTTTTTTCAGCCGCATGCTTTCGTTTGTTCAGGAAAATAACAAGACTCCTATGCTTTGGTGCGAACTGGACAATATTTATCCGCCTGCCAACGACTATCTCTTTCCTTATCCCAAGAACGTAACTTTAGTAAGCTGGCGTGGAGGATTGACACCTACTTGTCTTGAACTTACCCGAAAACATGGCAATCCGCTTATCATGGCACCGGGTGAGTACGCTTATCTGGATTATCCGCAACTGAAAGGAGATTTCCCCGAGTTTAACAATTGGGGCATGCCCGTCACCACTTTGGAGAAGTCTTATCAATTCGACCCGGGATATGGCGTGTCCGCTGAAGATCAAGCCCATATCATAGGAGTTATGGGTACTTTATGGGGAGAAGCTATACGGGATATAAACCGGGCAACTTATATGGCATACCCGCGCGCTTTCGCACTGGCAGAAGCAGGATGGACACAAATGAAACATCGCAATTGGGAATCATTCAAACAACGTCTTTACCCCAATCTGACTAATATGATGAAGAAAGGGGTTTCGGTACGTGTTCCTTTTGAGATAGTTGACAGGAAGTAAAATCTCAATTATAAGCCATTTAATATGCTATTTCAACTAAACATGAGATACTAGCTATTTTTAGGGATAGAACATTGATGAAGCTATTCAAATAGTATATAAAGTGGAAGCATAGTACTATTATTTATTATACTAGTACACAGTTAGATATATATTATTATATTCTCAAAGTATTCTCACGCCTTTGAGAAAAAATTCTCACCGCAATGAGAAAAAATACTCATACCTATGAGAAAAATTTCTCATAGCAGTGAGAAATTATTCTCATTGTGGTGAGAATAAAAAGGTCTTTGTACTTCACTGATAATAATTCGGTATTTCTTGTTTTATAGATGCTTTAATTCATTACGGAATAAAGGAATGGATATTTTTATGATGCGGTAGCTTTGATATTTCAAATAAGTTCTTATGGAACTTGGTTAATTCAGTCTTTAAATAGATCCAATACTGTTTGTATTCACTAATAATCTCATTTTCTATGTGTGCAAATATAAAACTATTTTTTTAAGAATGATACAATAACCTCATTTTTTCTTTATTTTCTTTCCAATAAAATGTTTTTGCTAACAATTCCTCATCAAAATACTACAATTTGAGTCTCTATATTAGTACTCAAAATAGAATAAAAGTCATTCCTATTTACAAGGTACTCATTAACTACCATTTAGCTTTCCTTCTTCTAATACGATTAAGTTCCATAAGAACTAAGACACAATTTGTATCTTTTATAGAAACAAAACAGCACAGTTCAGCATTGAAGAAAAAAAAGATATAGCATGTCAACATTTTAATATAAATAAAACAACATATATGCCTATGAATTAATAACCATCAGACTATTCAACTTACACGCAACAGTACAAAAAATATACTTAATTAAACATTAATCAAGTATAAAGTAAAACGAATTCCTATATCCAGGGAAACACTATGAAATATTGCCTATGAGCATAAAAAAGGCAATCATATAAGATAACCTTAATAATTCACCTAAAATCAGATTCATGGAAAATACATCTTAGCAATCCATTCAGAAACTTCACCAGGCGAAGTTCTCTATGTACTTCCCCCTTGGTGCAAATAGAGTTACTTAAATCTCTCCTTGACAAGGAGTATTATTACTTAAATACTATTTATGAAAAAGAAAATCACACAAACGTTACTGCCAATTATTATAATCTTATTTATAATGATGCAGTTTGCCTGTTCGGATGACAATAAATCAGGCAGAAATTATGATGGACCTCTAAAATTAACCACTTTTTATCCGGATTCAGGATACCTGTCTTCCAAAATCATAATAGAAGGTGAAAATCTTGGAACAGATGCTTCTCAATTATCTGTCTATTTTAATAAAAAGAAAGGTTACATTTCACAAGCAGCCGGAAATATTCTGATGGTCTATGCTCCCAAATTACCGGGAGATACCTGTGTCATTTCTGTTGTTAAAGGAAAGGATTCTCTTACATTCGACAATAAGTTTCATTATATTTCCCGTTTTACGGTAGAAAATGTATGCGGTAAAACAGGAAGCGGATATAACATTGGAGGAGACCTCGCCAGTACAACTTTTGAAGCCTGGCGATTGAAAGTAGGATGTTGCGATCCGGAAGGGAATTACTATTCATGTTATTCCTGGTTTGGAAACAATGGAGGTCTGGCATTAATCAGTGAAGAAAAAAACTTATCAAAGAAAATTATATCTGACCTAGTAAATGATGTGATGTACCATAAAGTAACAGAGAGACTGTATGCCGTAGGCACACAGAAAAATGTCATTTATGAAATTGATCCCTCCAACGACTGGAAAGTTAAAAGACGTTACCTGAAACCACAGAACCCTCCTGCCAAACAAGTTGATTACAATTCCACAGCCTGTATCGCTTATTGCTCTGCTGACGGTTATTTTTATGCCCGTACATCAACCAAACAATTATTCCGTTTCAAACTTGATGACATGATATGTGAATATATCAAGAACGACGTATACAATTCGACAACCCCAGAAACTGAAAACAGTTATATTGTCAGCATGATGTTCGACCCGACCGAACCCACTCATCTGTATACTTCTTACGGGGCATCTTCCGTTATAACTGTACAAGATGTCTCAAAGCCGGAATCGGAAGAAACAATATATGCCGGTCACCTTAATGTGAGGGCTGATGGCAGCAGTACTACTCAGGTAATTAATGGATATCGGACAGACTGTTTGTTTAACTGGAACAACCAAATGAGTATTATAGCGGACGAATCCGGACAAAAAAACATGTACATTGCAGATGCCGGTACCCAGACTATACGAAAACTTGATATGAATACAGGTATGGTAACTACGGTTGTAGGCAGACAAAACGTTAAAGGTAACCAAAGCGGAACTCCATTGGAAGCCACTTTCAACTGGCCGAAAGGAGTAGGACTGACTGCCGAAGGAGATTTGTATATTTCAGACTGTGGCTCTGGATGTGTTCGTAAGCTGAGTTTACGTTAACCTTAATAATCATTTGTAAATAAGATACTGATGAAAAAATACATACTATTATCATTATTCTTCTGCACCGCATCTATATTAATGGGACAGGAGAAAAAATTAACAATATCGGGACATGTATTCGATGAAAACAATGAGTCGCTGCCCGGAGTCAGCGTTTACTTAAAAGACCGTGCGGGAGTAGGAACCAGCACTGATGTTGACGGAGCATTCAAGCTGTCTGCCCAAAAAGGAGATATGATCATATTTTCTTTTATTGGCTACAAAAAGAAAGAACACATCGCCCTAAAAGACGAAAAGGACCTGAAAATCATCCTAAAAAACGACGCACAGCAAATGGATGAAGTTGTCATCACCGGTATGGGTACAAAAGAAAAGAAAGTCAACCTTACCGGAGCTGTCACCAATGTAGATATATCACAGATACAAACACCTGCGACTTCTCTGACCAATATGCTTGGTGGTCGTGTACCTGGTATTATCTCCGTACAATCCAGCGGTGAACCGGGTTCTAATATGTCCGAATTCTGGATTCGTGGTATCGGTACGTTTGGAGCAAGTTCAAGCGCACTTGTACTTATCGACGGACTCGAAGGTAACCTAAACAGCATTGACCCTGCCGACATCGAAAGCTTCTCCGTATTGAAGGATGCTTCTGCAACTGCGGTATACGGTGTACGCGGTGCAAATGGAGTTGTGTTGGTAACTACCAAACACGGAACATCCGACAAGATGGAAGTAAACGTCCGTGCCAATGTAAAAATCTCATATCTGACAAAACTTCCCGAATATCTACGCGCATACGATTATGCCGTGTTGGCTAACGAAGCAAGTGCCATGCGTGGAGCACAACCCATTTATGATGACATCGAACTGAAAGCCATCCAATATCATCTGGACCCCGACTTTTATCCGGATGTAAGCTGGCAAGATGAAATTTTGAAAAAAACCTCCTTGCAACAAACCTATTACGCCAGTGCCAGAGGAGGCGGTAGCATTGCCCGCTATTTTGTCAGTATGAATATGTCGAATGAGTCGGCAATCTATAAACAGGACGAAAACAGCAAATACATCAAGGATGTGCACTACAACACCTATGGTATGCGTCTGAACGTGGACTTTAACCTGACCAAGACAACCGAGCTTTATTTTGGGTCGGACATCTATCTGTCATCTCAAGCGCTACCCGGACAAGGAGCATCGACCGACCAATTATGGGATGCCCAAGCCAAATTGACCCCGCTAACCATCCCGGTTCGTTACTCTACAGGTGAACTACCGACTTACAAGTCTGGGGCAGCGGACGTGTACTCACCCTATGCCATGCTGAATTACACAGGCTTGAAGAACATCAACACCTACTCGGGTACCTATACTATACGCTTGCAACAAGACTTCGACTTTCTATTAAAAAATCTGTCTCTTGACGTTCAAGGAGCTTATAGTAACAGTTCTTATTTTTCAGAGACACGTTTAGTCAAACCCGACATGTACTGGGCTGAACGCAGGGATGAGAACGGGAATCTGGAATTTGTACATACCATAAAAAAACAGGGAACAACATATACTAAAGACAGAGACAGCCAGTATCGGAAATATTTCCTTCAGGCAAATCTGAAATGGAATAATCTATTGAAAGATGAACATCGCATTTCTGCTCTTGTGCATTATGAAATGAGTGACAGCAAAGACACAAATGGCTTGAAAGACGGCATGGCAGCTATTCCTTTAAGGTATCAGGGATTATCCGGAAGAATCAGTTATGGTTTCAGAGACACCTACCTGCTCGACTTCAACGCAGGATACACCGGTTCGGAAAATTTTGAAGCAGGCAAACGTTTCGGATTCTTTCCAGCAATATCCGGTGGCTGGGTACCTACTCAATACGAATTCATACAAGAAAAGCTCCCCTGGCTGAATTTCCTCAAGATCAGGGCCTCTTACGGCATCGTAGGTAACGACCGTATTTCAGACAAGCGTTTTCCTTACCTGACGATCATCAACGAGTCTGCCGAAAAAGGCTGGGGATACAACGAAGCTGGCATTACAGAAAAACAAATGGGAGCTGACAATCTGAAATGGGAGAAGGCGAAAAAAATAGACGTAGGTATCGAAGGTGAATTATTCAACAGCAAACTGAGCTTCGTGGTCGATTTCTTCAAAGATATCCGCGACGGCATCTTCCAGCAACGCCAGCAAGTACCAGGTTATATCGGTCTTGTCAGCATGCCATTTGGCAATGTAGGCAGTATGAAAAGCTACGGCTCAGACGGAAACGTAACCTATATTCAGGATATCGGCAAGGATATGTCACTGACATTCCGAGGCAATTTTACTCTTAGTAATAACAGGGTGAATTATTTTGAAGAAGCAGATACCAAATATGAATATAACTCTGCCACCGGACGTCCCTATGGATACCAGAAAGGATTGATCGCATTAGGGTTATTCAAAGATGACGAAGATATTGCTAATAGTCCTAAACAGACTTTCGGTAGCTATCTGCCCGGAGATATTAAATATAAGGATGTCAATGGAGACGGCGTTGTGAACGGAGATGATAAAGTACCTTTGTCATTCAGCAGTACCCCTCGGTTCATGTATGGATTCGGAGTTGAATTCAGATATAAGAGATTGTCGGCTGCCGTACTGTTCAAAGGAACCGGAAATACCGATGTGTATCACGTAGGCTTGGGATATGGCGCCGGCTATATTCCATTTCAGGACAAGCAAATCGGTAATGTATTGAGCATAGTAAAAGACCCCGCCAACCGTTGGATTTCTCGTGAATATGCCGAGAAAATAGGCATGAACCCTGCTCTGGCAGAGAATCCCAATGCCCGATTTCCACGTATGTCATATGGAAATCTGGAGAACAACTCTCAACTATCCAATTTCTGGATAGACAACGCAAAATACTTGCGACTATCGGAAGTAAACATCAATTATAGTGTAAATGTACCCAAGACTATAAAGAATTTGGGAATCAACTCCATCGACCTTTCACTCGTAGGCAATAATCTTTGTGTATGGGATAAAATTGACATCTGCGACCCGGAACAGGCAGTCTACAACGGACGTCGCTATCCGATTCCTGCAAGCGTGACTTTGCAAGCATATATTAAATTCTAATTATCAAAAAATGAATTATATGAGAAAACTAACATTATACTCAATGCTATTGTTGCTTACCTTTTCTATTTCTTCCTGCAATTATCTGGATGTAGACAAATGGTTCGACGATACAATGAAATACGACTCAATCTTCTCCCGTAAAGAATACCTGGAAAGATATATGTGGAACGTAGCATCCATGTTTCCTGATGAAGGGAAATTCCTCAATAGCCCGGCAACACCGGGTCCTTTAGCTACTGATGAGGCTTTTGAAACATTCAATGCAGAGAGCTATGCAGGTATGGCATTTGTTACCGGATCCATTAATGAAGAAAATATCAGCGGGAAATCCATTTATCAATGGAACACGATGTACAAAATCATCCGTAAGGCAAACATCATCCTGTCACGCATGGACGAAGTGACTGATATGAGTAATCTGGAAAAGCCGGACATCTGGGCATACACCTATTTCATGAGAGCTTACGCATACTACCATCTCATCATGGACTTCGGACCTGTCATTCTTGTAGGGGATCAGGTATATCCCTCCAACGAACAGCCGGAAGCCTACGCAAACGTACGTGCTACGTATGACGAATCTGTAGACTATGCCTGCGAACAGTTTGAACTGGCAGCGCAGTATCTACCCGAAACTCAGCCGAACAGCAGTTTCGGACGTCCTACCAAAGGTGCGGCTTATGCTCTGATTGCACGCTTAAGGCTGATACAGGCCAGCCCATTATACAATGGTCGCGGACAAACATACTTTGGGAACTGGAAACGGAGTAGTGACGGAGTGTTCTACATTTCCCAGCAATACGACGACCGCAAATGGGCGGTAGCCGCAGCAGCTTGCGAAAGAGTGATGAATATGGGGCGTTATGAACTGCATACAGTTCCGGCGGATAAAGACTCCTATGTACCTCCGACCAACGAAAATCTAGCATTCCCTAACGGAGTAGGCGGTATCGACCCACTCAAGTCTTACAGCTATATGTTCAACGGTGAAACCGACGGCAGAAAAAATAAAGAGTTTATATGGGGAAGAACCACCGGTAACCTGTGCCTTAGAGAATCTTTTCCGCATTCAATGGATGGATATAACGGGATGGGAGTATCACAGAAGATGGTTAATATGTTCTATATGAATGACGGAACAGACAACTACCCCGAAGATGCAAAACCATACAAAGCAGACGGGACATACGACAATACGAATTTCAGTACAGAGGACGAAACCTTCTCCGAATATGTACTGAAATCGGGAGTCTTCAACATGTACCGCAATCGGGAAATGAGATTCTATGCCAATATAGGTTTCTCCGGCCGTTTTTGGAAAGCCCGTTCATACAGCGGAAGCGATGCCAAGAAGGAGCAGATGATCAAATATGACAACTCTTCTGTAACGGATGGTAAGCACTCCTCCAGTGGTAATGTGAACGACTACCCCGCCACCGGTTATGTTATCACCAAATACGTACATGATGATGACGCATTCTCCTCGCCCGGAGGAATGATAATGGAGAAATTCTTTCCCATCATCCGTTATGCAGAAATTCTGCTAGCTTATAGCGAAGCGCTCAATAATCTTCAGGGTAGTTATTCCATCGAACTGAAGGAATCAAACGGAGAGACTAAAGTCTACGAAGAAAGCCGTGACATATACAAAATCAAACAGGCGTTCAACCCAATCAGATATCGTGTTGGACTCCCCGGAGTCAAAAATGATGATTTGAGCAGTGTGGACAACTTCAACAAAATCCTCCAAAGAGAAAGAGCCATTGAATTCTTGTATGAGAACCAAAGATATTATGACGTGCGCCGATGGGGCATCTACGAAGAAACCGAAAAGGAAGCCATACAGGGTATGGACCTCAGCAAAGATGAGATGAACGGATACTTCTACTCCGTAGTAGTAGATCATCCCTGGATAAGACACAGAGTGGTAAACCGCAAAATGGTATTCCTACCCATCGACAAATACGAGATACGGAAAGTGGACGGTCTTGATCAGAATCCCGGCTGGGGCGATTAAGCATAATACTTTATGAAACAACTCATTAGCATTAAATATAAATTAAAATAATAAGAATGAAAACATATAGCATAAGCATCCTGTCGCTGTTACTCGCATTACTGTTTCTTGCCGGATGCAGTGACAGAAAGAAATTCTTTGAAGATGAACGATACGAGAAAATGGTATACATTGTCAGCGACAATAACAATATACACAATTTGGTTTACGACCTGGATGGCAAAGACGGTAATATACGCAATCTCTCAATTGCGTGTAGCGGAACCAATCCGACAGAGGAACCGGCTACGATCTCGCTTACAGAAGATACAATCCTTTTGGACCAATATAACTATACGAACTTTATCGAAGATTATAGCCGATATGCCCTCAAGATGGACCCGAAAGACTATGCGATAGAAAGCAGCACGGTTACTTATCCGACAGGAGAACCATACACGTTGGTACCTATCAAAATAGACATCTCAGTCATTGAAAGTCTGGACCCGGATAAAATCTACTTTATTCCCATAGCAATAGCCGATGCAACTCCTTATCCGATAGTAAAAAAGAAAGGAAATGCATTATTGCAGATACAGAAGAAAAACAAATATACCAGTTCCGCAGAACCTGCAAGCTATAATGCATCAGGATATGAAGGCAGCGGATACTTTGTCATCACCAAAACAATGGTACCTCTGACCAAAAATCGGGTAAGAATCAATATCGGTACCAAGAGGTTACCGGCAGAACCGGAAAATCAGCCGGACTTCATCAAGAAAAATACAATTGTTATCGAAGTAGCTGATGACAACTCCCTGACCGTGGAACCTTATGATCCTGAAAAAATGGAAGTGGAAACAGTGGATGTCAAAGTAGCCCATCCGGGTGATAACGCCTATGCACTCTACAACAACCGGCTCGACCCGACAACTACGACCTTCTGTGTATGCTATAAATATAGACTCAAAACAGGTAGTTGGACCGAAGTACGGGAAGCAATACGCTTACCGGTGATTGTCATAGAGTAAACAAGCCAAATAAAGACCTATTAATATAAATCCGGAATAACCATCCGAATCAGAAGAAGTTATTGCAAAAGTCTGTAAGCTCTCCTCCCCCCCTCTCCTTTTTTAAGGAGAAGGGAGAGCTGAAGACCCGAAGAGCAGATAAACACACAAACCATTATCATATAAATTCATCCTGCCGACACCTTTCTGACAATAAGGCAGAGAAATAAAAAACAATTATGGAATAAACACAAAAAGTCCCTGTAAATTAATACTTTACAGGGACTTTTTTCTTAAAGCGGAGAGACAGGAAACGATTATTTTCCTTCTATCTTACTTATATACATCATTTTACCCATTTATATTTATCCAAGTACACCGAATAGTTTACCGCATAGGTTTATTCCGCAAATTTACCACTTTGCACCAATTTTCTGTGCAAAGTCAAGAAGGTATTCCCAACTTTCTATATATTATTGAACCCTAGAAACATAATTATTCTCTAAGATACCCAACAAATCACTCTCTTTGTATAGCAGTTTTCCAAACAGGGAGATGTAGGGCATTTCGCAGTTATCCCTATATCCCTGCTAAGTTCGCTTAGAGATATTTAAAAGTGTACAAACTTGTTCACCCGTCAGGTAACGTTCTCCATTTAAAGGAAGCTTATAAATTAACAAGACATCCTCAATTTTCTTGGAGAGTTCGTCTATCCACTCAACATCTCCTGACAATCCTCTATCGTTATCAATTCTTTACTCATACAATGCATATTATTTTTCAAAGGTTATTTTATTTATGTGGCTATGGGCTATCAATTTTTCTATATCATTAGTCTTATAATATATTTTGCGACCTATTGTGGAGAAACCGATAATACAACGTTCACGATATGTTTGTAGCGTTCTTAAAGGAAACTTAAAGAAGTTGAATCAATCTATTCATAGTACAATTCACCAAATTGGCTGTACAAAAGCTCTACATAATAGGGCTCATTAGTATCTCTTAGTTTCTCTTCAATTTCTAAGAAAAGACATAACGTTTCCAGTTTGTCTCCTGCACGCAGTTTAATCCGTCCCAAATAATAGAGAGTTTTGCATTGATGGCGTAAATCTTGAGGATGATGTTTATAATGACTCCAAGCCCGACGAATGAGCGAATCATTAGTTACTTTGATGTAGTTTTTGTCCAAAGATTCCGAATAAAGTAATGCTTATCTAGCCTGTTCAGCCTGATTTCCTTCCAGCTTTAGTTATTGTAATATTGATAAGGCACTGTCCGGCTAATTCTGTAACAGTGCTTCCGCTTCGTCGAGCTGGGATATCTGTTCTCTATTATAACAGCCTGTAAAAAAGAGAATTGCTAATAATCCCAATATAATCCTGCATTTCATGTCGTGAATATAAAAAAATATTTCGGATTAAATTGAGGAGCATCATATCTTTATTCTTTCCCTTATGAGTGTATTCAATTTAAATAAGTATATTTATGATGACATTTTATGCTTAGATAGGTAGACGTTATAAATGGCATATCAGGTACAAAAACGTTCATGAAATATATAAATCTCTATTTTTATAAGGTTTACATATTTTAACATTACTGCCATATATATATTTTTTTTTGGGGGGGGGGATTAAACAAAATATACGTAAGTTTTGTTTTTTATACGACAGTTTATTCTGCTTTGTCCTTTCAATTTGAAATGATGAACATTTTCTAATATTAGTAAAAGACAGATAGCTACTATTAGCCATGTTTTTTTATTCGAATAAATAAATGAAGGATTCATAATAAAACTATTTTTCCCAAAGAACAAAGATGATTTACGAATATATTTTCTAATTATTTTTTTTAGTAAATAGTATATAGTTATGCAAATAAAAAATGGTCTTGATGATTGTGCATGTTGTAGTTCAAATGGGTCGGATACACATCGTCGGTTTGTAAAACGTGAATTTGAACAATGGGAAAGGATTTCATTTCCCCCGGAAGCCGGATATATATTGTTTATCTTGGAAGGGGAAATAAAAATTGAGAACACTAAAGAAGTTAATGTCTGTGGAATAAATCGGATGATATTACTTGGATATAATCACGAATATCATATTAAGGCAGTGACAAAGGGGCTAATGCTTGTTCTCTCTTTCACGACTCATTATCATGTATGCGTGAATATAAATGCTGAAAGAGTTTGGCAGGCTATGAAGTCGTTGAAATATCAGTTTAATACTCTGGAAATGGTTACTCCTATGTTGGATTTTGTCAAATCTGTCCTGTTTTATTTGGATCAAAAAATATACTGTGATTATTTACAAGAATCTAAAGCTGTAGAAATCTTTATTATATACAGATTCTTTTATACTTCTGAAGAGCTGGCTCATTTCTTCTATCCTGTTTTATATAAAGATTTGTCTTTTGATACTTTAGTGAGAACAAATTTTAATCAAGCAAAAACAGTACAGGAGTTGGCAGATTTGTGTGGTTATAGTCTATCCAAATTCAAAGGAGTATTTGTCAGGCATTTCGGAATTTCACCTTACCAGTGGATGCAGCAACAAAAAATATCCAAAATCAAGGCTAGTCTATTAGATAAGACGATTCCTATTAAATCTATCGCCTATGAATTGGGGTTTGTCGATCAATCTCACCTGAATGCATTTTGCAAGAAATATTTAAATGCGACACCTTTACAAATAAGAAATAGTTCGGAAGTTAAAAAACAATCAGAAAATTGAAGTGACTTTTAATATATAAACTCCCTTTTATCTTAGTCTATATCATAAATGAAATTGGCTAAAATAAAGGGAAGCTTAACTTGCTTTTCAACTATTTATTCGGGAACACATCGTAAACTCATTCCATGTTTTCTGGTGGAGGATAATTGTCCGGTACCGAACGAAGATCCAACTAAATACCACATATCCGTGCCGTTAGGACCAGAAGATGATAAAAGAAAACCAGCCTCTCCTCCTTCTACAAGTGCTCCTTGCTCGGAATGTCTATTTCCTGCGGCCGGAATGAAAAGAGAAGCATTTTCGTGTAAACTACCAGAAACCGGATTAAAAAGAAGGCTCCCAACATATGCTACATCTTTAGTAGTCCAGGAAACCGCAGTATTGCTTGCTATGGCACTGCCTCCTTCTCCGGGGCTCGCTATAAAAGAATTATTGTGGTCTCTTCGGTCAAAATATCCATCTGCATAGAATCCCCATCTAAGATTTGCATCGTTAAAATTATCACCGACTGTAGGGGTAGCATATAAGGACTGCCTAATCTCGGAGTTTTTTATGGCAGTGCTACTAGCGTTCAATGCAACGGTGATAGTAGAACCGTCATTAGGGCGGCGATATCCAGGAGGACAACTTTCAGAAGTTGCCTTTAGCGTAGACCAGAAACTACCGGTTGGAATATCATACCATATGACGGGTGTTATGGGATTAACAGGGTTATATGCTAAGGGGCCATAAGTAAGCACCTCTGACCATTGAAATAGTGCTCCGGCTTGGGTGGGATAATCTGTAAACACAGCGTTTGACCTATTAGGGAGGATTTCGACAAATTCATCATTGTTCGTCAAATCCGATGCTGTGACATTATACGCACAAAACTGTACTGCGGCAGAGCCACGTGAATCGTCACCGGGATACATCAGATAATCAGGCTTTTCACCTTGTCGTATATAAATGATGTGATACTTTTGTGGGGTACCATAACGAAGGAGTACCAATGCATAGCGTGCCGGATTGTTCCCTGTCGCTGCATAAGTGGAAGTCAGCCCTATACGGAAATAAATATAGTTTCCTGCTCCACTGACAGCAGTACCTGATGCCGATGATACATATCCGGACACTGCATATGTAGCGTCATAGGTAAGCATGCTGGCCGGGGTTTCAGTGGACGAATGATAGGTAATTCCAGTATCATCGGATATATCATTGCTGAATACGATATCTCCGGCATTCCACCCTGGTCCCAGCCAGTAAACTGAAGCATCCCATTTCCCAGAACGTACCGTGTTAGTGCCAACCGGAATACGAATGATGCGTTCTCCCGTCTGACCTGCTTTCCAGAAAGCACCGACGTATTCACCTGACATATAAGTATCACGTACTGTTGTCATAGGATAATCAGGCAATTGGATAACCTCTATAAAAGCACCTGCAGGGGCGATGACATTATTAATAGTTCCTGTAATTTCAACACTTGTACTGGGGTTTGCAGTAGGTTTCCATACATATAATTTCTTTGTCCCCGTACCTGTAAATTGATTAGTTGTACCTGGAGTGGACCCATCCAGGTTGCGGACATTGGCAGCGGGTAATGTTCCGTTTGCCCAATTAAGGATATCTGTCAGATTATCACATATCAGGAAGTCGGAGTTATTAATAGCAATCGTCCAGTCTAATGAAGATCCGTTGGCTACTATTACGTTGAATTCAGAGAATCCTCCCATTGGAGGTAAAACTATTTTTTCTGGAGTCAGTAGCAGTGCTGCTTCCGGGGTGATTGACAAGGTATAGTTGATAAACTGTCCTGCTCCCCAAGTCAGTCCTTCAAGATCAAAATCAAAGTTTCTTCCTGAATTGAGCTCTACGGACAGGGTAGCTCCGGATGTCAAAGTTTGTGGAACCATCATCAGGTATCCTCCACCTGTATTTACAAGTTCTGCTGTAGATCCCAAGTATACACCGTCGTCCACTATGGCTTCGAAATTTTCGTTCGTTGCTCCGGCAAGATTCCAGGACGGAGTTCCGTCAGTTGCTATGCTAAGTCTTCCGGATTTCTTAACACCTTTGACTGTTATCTTTTCTATTTTCTCTCCATTGCCCGAAGCCTTGAATCCAATACAAGTGAGAGCATGTCTCATCTGGAAGTTGACTGATGATGAGCCGTTATTCGTTTTATTGCGATCTTGCAAGAGGGCTGAAACCATTAAGTCCGGTTGATCGGAGCAATTTGTAGGTACAGTATAATCGATGGAAGGAATGCCTGTAGTCACATTCATAGTAATGCCATTGGTGGCAGTAGCATGTGGTGAATAGGCGAAAAAACTGACATTGGCATCAATAGCTTGGGGCCAATATACAGGGTTGTCATAACTCCAAACACCTCCTGTGTTAGTGATTTGAATATTATTCATAAAATTGGGGGTAGCAGTTGCTCCCTTAGCGCCCCAATTATTAGTGTTTCCATTGCCGGTATAATAAGCAAACACTCCCATATTCGGCATATCATTGGCAGACGAAATGGGTAGACCACGTGACTGGGGAATATCAGATGATGTTGTAAACTGTATCCCGTTAGTCTCGTAATCGTAACTGATTAAGTCAGTTGTTTCTGTGCAGGAGACTGTTAAGAAAGAAGCCGCCAGACACATAAATGTCAATTTGAAAGTCTCCATAAATTTCATTGTCTAAATCTGATAAAGGGCTGGAAAATATAATTTTCCAGCCTGTAATAATAATCCGAAAATTAAGGTTGAGGTAATGGAGTATCTGTACCTCCCACTGTATCCCAATCGGCAACGTTAGCGGAGAATGTAATAATGTTGAAGATGTTTTCTCCCCCCCCGCCTGTTGAGTCATCGGCGATAGTTAAATTTAGCATATAGTGTTTACCCATGCCAAATGTGTTAGCGGACACAGTACCTACCGCGGGTACATCACCTGACTTAATTGTATATTGTGACAAATTACCACTATAAATTATGTGATCATTAGCATCTTTGACCACGATTCCAGCTGTCACCTGTATGGTACAACCAATTGAACTTTGTGGCATAATCATATATGAAGCAGCTCCTGTATAAGAGGCGGTAGTTGCATTAGGCGCAGTCCACGCAGCGTCGGCAGTTTTAGGATCAATGGTTCCTCCCGTTGATTGAACTCCCAGATCGGCAGTAAGCCCGGTTGTAGTAAGAGTATAACCTGCAGTTATCAGATCTTGGCTCAATGAAGCTGTTACACTGATTTTAGCCAGCTTATGAGCAAATTCAAAAGCAACAGTACCGGCACTCAAACCTGTTTTAGGATTGGCAATAGTAAAATCTTCAGCTGCATTACTGGGAACAGTATAAGCTATTGAAAGAGTCGGGTAAGTACCTGTTGCTGTAACAGTTGCCGGAGCCCATGAGTAAAAGTCTACTGTCCCGGTAGTTGGCCAGTAATAAGGACCATTTTGAGGTAAATTGGTTGTACCATTAGCCACATCGTTGATGAACCAGTTACTATTAGTAGCACCACTCCAGACTGCATAAACTTTGTAATTTGAATTATTATCATTTGCAGCACGTGTCACCTTATCGTTCAAATTCGAAAACTTAATTTCTTTTTGTCCAACAGAAGTTTCTTCAAGTTCAGCTTGCGAGCAACTAGCCAGAATTATAGCTGCCGCCGCCATTGTAAAAATCTTTTTCATTTCTTTTTTTTTATTTAGTATTAATCTAATTGTTTACATCAGTTTTTGCTTGGCAAACAACTGAATTTCCGTATAGTTACTTCAAAGTAAACTATCTTGTTTCTTTTATTTCCTATTTACATACTCCAATTCTTTTTTTAGACATTACAACTATTTTATATTCAGAGGGACTTCTATAATGTCCCAATCGATTACTTCCGTCTCGAAACCCGAATTCCCGCTTCCTTCCGGAACAACATCGGGTAAAGGATCAGGTAGCTCCACATACAAGTTTAAAGTGGTTGCTCCATTTGTTTCGGACTGGAATTGAACTAAGGAAGTTACATTTACCTGTTGACGAATAAGAGTCTTTTCTGCATCGACCAGCATAAAAAGGAAGTCCATTTGTACGGGAGAATCACGTTGTACATTGGTTTCATTGGGTTTCTCACCCAAAAAGCCCCAAGTATAAATGGTCTTCGATATGGTTCCATTCTTCTTTGAATCACTATCATACGTTCTATTGTTCATGATAAATTGCTGTGTAGATGCAATCCGGGAGCTTTTATCTTCTTTGATATTGAAAGACTCGGCTATTCCGAGCAAATCAACCAATGCTGGCATACGTGCGTTGTTCAGTCCTTTTATGTGAGCGATAATATTGAACTTATGCACTTTGCGTAAAGGTACCAATCCAACCAGTGTTTCTATAGACTCCTGTATAGATTGATCTACGACTTCTCCATTTGAATAATAACGGGAATAATTGATCATCTCATTAGTCACGTTAAAATCGGAAACTGCCACCGAAGCTAAAATATCCGGTTCGTATGCATAAGAATTGTCAGCACTTCGGCTTTTAGCAGTAGGATCAGGAATGGCATATGCCTGAAGAGTGGTGAAGTTATCATATCCCCGAATTCCAACTCCTTTAATCTGTCCCCGAAGCTCATTGAAAATGACAACGGTATATTTGCCTGCCGGCACACTGGCATATGTTTGAATGCGATTCGGATTATTCTCAAATCTATGTTCTAAAACTAGTTTCCCATCATCCTGATTATAAAACAAAGCGGTTACGTTTTGTGGATTGATGTCGGCTTGAGACCACACTGTTCCTATCGGAATAAGAGCGCTATCTTCGCATGTCTCCTCTAACGGACGGCGGTGGCAGGAGAGGAGGAGTAACAATGTACTCCAAACCAAAATATTGTATTTTAAATATATAAGTCTCATTGTCCGGATTCTAGCTGTTTTTTATATTTTTGATTGATCATCCACACCAAAGATACCTTGACACGTGTCGGGCCGATCCAGGTGGACTTTCCACTCTTTTGTTTGATTAAGTGCCATTCGTTATCATTTCCACACTTTTGAGGAATATATTCCCTGTATTTGTTGGTCATATATCCTATTCCAAGTGAATATTCCAATCGCCAGTTCTTGGAAATTTTGTGTGCGAAACCACCTGACACCCCAAACGGTACGATAAATTCTCCCTGATATCCTTTGTTTTTCCACTCTACATCATATACGCCGCCGCCACCATAAACTCCCATATACCATCCAGTCAGCAGATTGTCTTTTGTATGGTTACCAAACCAATAGCGCAACTCTAAATTTCCGTTTAAGATTTCGAGGGCATATTGCTTCTTCTCCCACAACCACCAAGGGAATATCCATTCGCCTGCTAATGAGAAATGCTCACCAATAGGCACTTCCACTTCCACATTGAGGCCGGACAATAGATTATATAAAAGATTGGTTTTCACGGCAAAAAGAGGTCTGTACATCTTTTGTTGCGGTGAGATTGTCGAAGAAATGATTTCCGGAAATTCTACAGGTTTGGGAATTATTTCTTCAATTTCTTCAACTACTATCGGTACCGAATCATTTTGTATTTCAATGATTTCCGGTTCTTGTACTTCTTTTTGCTTTTCTTTTATACGAAAGAATACACTGGTAGCAGTACGCATATATTTCGCAAAATTTTTAGTAATATAAAAGTCTGTACTTCCTCTATTTAACTGCTTTATTTGACTCACTTTCAGTTGATTGCTAACCGGGGAGTTTAAGATTCGCAAAGCTTCTTCTCGGTTGGGAACAAGAGGATCATTCTGGATTAAGTCGATCAAGACATCCCAATTGAATACAGATGGTAAAACATTTATCCTGTCATTGTAAACTCCGGGATGTTTCCATCTGATATAAGTTCTCAATGCCATGGCGCGTTCGTCTGAAAGGCGTGAGTTGATCTGGAAACTTCCTATAAGAGAAGCACTCCCGAAAATAGTTATTGAATCCACTCCGGAAATGAAGTCGGGATTGTTCAACATCTCATCAAGCTTCTCAAGCGTACTTTGATTGGTATAATAGTCTCGCATAAGCAATGAACTATTATTTGCAAAGTAAAATATCAAACGAGGTGGCAATTCAGTTCCGGATGGAGAAACTGAAGCACGACTCAATTTAGAAAAACCGAAAAGCAGCATTGTCATGAGTGCTATTACGATTAATCGTTTTTTGTTTATTTTCAATATACCCATATTACCTAATACCTGTCTAGTATAATATCTATCTATAAATTTCAAACACCTGAAAACTGGATGCAAATTTAAATGGTTTTTTTATGCACACATGTGACCTTAATACGCTGAATATTGCATAAAAAGACATTTCTATTGCATAAAAGGATATTTCCATTATTGCTGTTTGGATGTAATGGTACATATTGGATGCTTTACGATATGTAAATGAGTGGATTATCTAAAGGTCGAGGCAGCCATTCCTGTGAATAGCCCATTTTTTCAATGATACATAGCCTCTTAGCAGTCACTTTATTGGGGGCATCTGACTTCCAATGGTCAACTCTAGTTCCGTTTAACATGACATTTACTTTTTTATAAGGTTATTATTTGTAGTCTTTATAATCAACTCATATTTAGTTTTTTAATTCGCGAACTGAAAATATAAAAATTTCCACTAGAACATAGCTGATTATAAATTGTTCGTTGAACTTGATTGTTTTTTCACTGGTGTGAAGATTATATTTTAAGACTCATTCGGCAAATGCGTAGTTTATAGATAGAAATTATTATTCTTTCATTTTCTTCCTCCACCTCTGAAACCCTCTCATCAAACTTTCTTCTTCCACCGACTCCGCCATATCATACTTTTCCACAAATTCATGCATTGATATTATATACACCATCCCATTTTTGAACTTATTCTCCAACAGAAACGAGTAAAGTTCCGCTTTCATTTCCACCTCAATTTCCTTTTCCATAATAAAGTTTTTTCCGAGCGAAGCAATTATAAACTTCGGGATTCTTTCCTATCCTTGGGCTAGGAAAAACAAAACTGATATTTCCTGTCACTTTCCAAGAGACGCCTTGCGGATGAGGGACGGATAATTAATGTAAAAAATGATAAATGGAAGTGAGATGGGAAAGATGAATTGAAATGAGAAATCTTGAAGGTAGATTGTTATAGGATTGAAGTTCTAAGCTTTGTCCATATCGGACATACATATGGTGAATGGAGTAGCGTTAATATAGAAAAGAACATAATGACCGTAATCGTATCTCCAAATGATAGCAATCCCAGTCGTATTTTAAAAGTAACACCAACGGCTGGCGATATTTTTTCTTCTTTCCTGCTCAACCAAGTAGAAAAATAACAATTGGGTTATAATTCCCACTGCAAAGGAACGATTAACAATTAGTTTATGAACGGACACCCAAGAGACAATAAGATATAAATCAGAAACTTAACATCGAAATCGTTAGTATTTTATTTCGCTCAATTTTCAGTAACGATTTGGTTACTTAACTATGCTTTTGAATTATTTCTTTAAAAATCAACAACTTACATAGTGCTAATTCCAGAGTAGGTAACGGATTTGTAACGAGCTAACTTCTATGATTCTCTTTGTTTTTAGAGTGGTTGATTAGCTGTTACAAATATAATTATTCTTTTTATATTTAGCAAAAAAGCTACTCAGAATCCAATTTATTGTTGTTCTTTCAATGAAATGAAATTTTGTGCAATCAACTAAAGTTAACAAGTAAAACCGGGCGTAGTGTTAGCCTATCATACTTCAAATTATATATTGCTTACTAGCTGATTTTGCTTCCTGATAACTTGAAAGCAGCAGGATTGATTTGAAATTCCATGAAATCATCGAAAACCACCAAATCATCGACATTAACCAGATTATTGAAAACCTTGAGATAAAACTATGGCATCGCAAGACTTTGTTATTGCTGACAATACGTAGTTGCCCGATCGCTTACTTCAATATTTGAATAACGAGTTTATCAAAACGCTCTTTTTGCAAAGAATAATTTCGAATTTCGCACTGCCATATTATAATGATATTCCATCCTTTAACTTCTAGTTCATTAGTATTATGATTGTCTCGTTCAATATTCTTTTCTATCTTTTTTTGCCAAAACTGATGATTAGTTTGAGGTAGCTTACCACGTTTACATGTATGTCCATGCCAAAAACAGCCATGAATAAAAATGACTGTTTTATATTTGGGTAAAACAATGTCTGGTTTACCTGGAAGTTCCTTAACATTCTTCCTGAATCTAAATCCTTTTGAAAACAAATATTTTCTCACTAAAATTTCTGGCTTTGTTTCTTTTCCGGAAATTTTAGACATTATATCGGAACGCTTGGATTTTGAATATATATCAGACATTAAGAATGCATTTACTACTCGTTATTTCCTTCATCGGTTACCCCTGCATGGTCTTGATAATCTTCTATAAAATCGGGGCAAATGGGATTTATCTCCCGGTTTTCTACTTTTTCGATGAAATCATATACTTCACCAGAATAATCAGTTTCTTCATCCACTGCTTCATTGTTATATCCGGTAGAGATGAACAAAATGACTTCAGCCAACCGTCTTATATCTTTTACTTTAACTTCAAATAGAACACTATCATGTTCGGAAGGTGAAACATAATAGTATGAAAACTCATCCGCAACTTCATTTAATTTCTGACCTGCAAAAGCCAACATTGCATAGTCATTCGCAATATCTTCATGTGAACTTGCAAAAAGTTGAGTAGACTTTGGCACATATATTTTAAATGGCTGTTTCTTTTCATCTAACAACATATTTACCAAATCATCTAATGTTACATTACTTACATTTTGAATTTCAATCATATTTTCTAATTTTTTTATTAATTGCCTGCTATTCTCAGCCATTCTGATTCGTCAAGACCTATCCGAGAGAGTGAAGATACATAATTTGTGACGATTCTTTGTGAATGCAAATCTTTTAAATCCAATATCCATTCAAAAGTATCTCCTTGTTCGTAAATTTCTTTAAAAATAAACTTCCCTTGAGCGGATACAATTCCTTTCACTTCTCCTTCATCACAATTACATTTAAACTTAATCGTTTTTATCGAATATGATTTTTTATCTAATTTAAGTTTATCTCCATCAGGTGTAATAATATGGAATTTTCCGTTTTCTGTTTTTATTAACGGCAAAAACAAAAATTTGCGTTCTTCATCCTTTTTTAGTCTTACTGAATCACATCGCTGTTGAATGCAAACGTAATAACTATCATTATTAGACTGACTTCTAATAATTGTTCCTAAAGTTAATTTAGGGGCTACGTTTTGTGGTAAAAACAAACTTTTATAGTGTGTTAATTTAGCAAAATCAGAATTTATTTTATCTGCCTTATTTTGATGTATAAGATTTAGAAACAACTCTGTTGATTTAGATTCTCGAAGCAGTTTCTTGTCATTTTTTGACAAAGTACTTCCTTTGAAAAGCTCATCAAACCGTTCTTCTAAATTTTCTTTTTCGGAATGTATCAATTCTTTTAAGAGTGTTTTTGTCCTTCGAATCTTTTTCCCATTTATCGTAAATTCTTCATCATTGACATTGCACGTTTCGGAAGAGAGTATTTTCACCCTTTCGGATGCTTTTACATTGTCCTTATAAGAGATAGTGATTTCCGGCATGGTAAATTCTGTTGTTTTCATAACTACTGAATTTTAAATTAAACAATAAGAAATTTTGCCGGACACCCACAGTTTGGCGGGGACTTCAACCAAATCTTTTCAAAAAATACGACCCGTAGGTGTGGAGATTTTTTAGAAAACCGGGACGGTTCGGATTTGGTATTTGTCCCCGCCGGGCTGTAACTTTGCTAAAATTTGTGATTGAGGTACATTACTTTAGGGAACTGAAAAAGGGGTATCACTGGTGACACCACTTAGACAACTGAATACCTTAGACCGTTATTCGTCATAGGTCTTATATCCAATCGGTTTACGTGGTTTAGGTTCAGGTTTGCTTAGTAACTGGGTAAGTGCTTGGTAAACTTCGCTGAATTGTGCGTCTGTGCTCACTTCCAGTTCCTCGATGCGCTTCAACAATTCTTCGTACCCGATTACCATTTGGCGCATCAGGACGAAAGCACGCATGATGGAGATATTCACGTCTATTGCGGTCTGACTACGCAACACACTACTAAGCATCGCCACACCCTGTTCTGTGAAACAGTCGGGAAGTACATAGCTGTGTTTCAGGCTCTCCGGCAACTGGTCACAATTTGTGACCAGTTCGTCCCATTCCTCTTTCGTCATGGTAAAACGAAAATCGGGCGGGAAGCGTTTTTCATTACGTTTCACCGCTTGTTTCAAAACTTTGGTTTGCACTCCATAAAGTTCAGCCAAATGGAAATCAAGCATTACACGGCAATCCCTGATTTCAAAAATCTTGTTTTGGATAATTTGTAAGTCCATAATTCTATTATTTAAGTAAATGAATAAAAGGTTGAGAACCTACCGTTTTCACGGTAAGTTCTTTATTTGAATGGTTACTGGGCTTCCTTATAAATCTTCTCAATACCGACAAATTTCTTATCAAGTCCCTGCATATCGTTACCTATTTTATTATTGGTAATGCGGGCGTAAATTTGCGTGGTTTCTATATTGGTGTGTCCCAACATTTTGCTAACCGTTTCAATGGGAACACCCTTTGCAAGCGTGGTTGTGGTGGCAAATGTATGCCTTGCAAGGTGAAATGTCAAGTTCTTTTTAATACCGCAAACATCAGCGATTTCTTTCAAATAGGCGTTAAGTTTTTGATTGCTGATTACCGGAAGTATCTTACCGTTCGGCAACTTGCCTTTGTACTTCTTCAATATCATTTTAGGAATATCCAGCAAGGGAACATTTACGTCCGTGTTGGTCTTTTGGCGTTTGGTGATTATCCATAACTTGCCGTCAAAGGATTTGCGTATATTATCTTGGGTAAGGTTGGCAACATCAATGTAAGCCAAACCAGTGAAACAGGAAAAGATAAATAAGTCCCTGACGTTTTCCAACCGTTCGGAAACCATCTTCTTTTTAAGGATGATTTTAATTTCATCCTCCGACAAATACCCTCTATCCACTTTCTCCAAACGTATTTTATAGTTGGCGAACGGGTCGCCTATCAGGATGCCGTTATTACGGGCTATCAGAATAATGCGTTTGAAGAACTGCATAAACTTGGCAGTGGTATTATATCCACATTTACAGGCAGTACGCAAATACAACTCGAAGTCAGTAATAAACATCGGGGTGATTTCATTGATGGCAATATCCGATATATTGTATTTGCTTTGGATAAACTCGGCAAGATGGCGGCGGGTCACTTCATATTTGCGGTAGGTGGCAATCGTCTTAGAAATGCCGACCAACTGCTTAACATCGTCATTGTGCTTTTTGAAAAGGGTAAGAACTGTTTCGTGCTTCTCACTGTGCCCTAAAAATTCATTCTTCACCTTTTCGGCTGTCACATAGTTGTCCCGCCGTTGCTGTTCGTGGTAGATATTATTCAGGGATGCTTTTATATCCTCTAACAAGGCATTAATTCTGCCTGCATCTTTACCTTTGGCTTTGCCTGCCGTTAGATTCCAATTTTCAGGCTGAATGCTTTGTTTTGTACTAAACTGGCACAACTTACCGTCAATGGTAATTCGTACCATAATCATAACCTCACCGTTCTTCTTTTCAGAACCTTTCTTTAAATAGAATAGGACTTTGAATGTACTCTTCATAATCTCACTTTTTTAAGTTGCAAATCTAATGATAACTAATTAAATGTGAGATATTTAGACGGTGGACAAATTCGGACTTTCCGCGGTCATTTTCAGACAAATCGTTACCGTTTTTGTCCGGTAAGGAAAGGGTAACGATTTAGTAACGATACTCTGTCTTTTCAAGTCCTTTTGTTGTCTTGGAAACAAGACTTATAGGCAATAAAAAAACCTACAAATCGCTGATTTGTAGGTTTTTGTCAGTTTACTGTCCTTGTTTGTCCAGTAGGTTCTGCGGAGAGACAGGTTCTATCACCTATCATTTCAAACAATATCACAAAATCGTAATATCTTATTAATT
>UMEX01030760.1_pt1 | contig 95317 bp, 89 predicted proteins | sample 1964871 | NCBI WGS metagenome assembly UMEX01 (sample SAMEA4836032, study PRJEB28245) | human gut metagenome | biome: gut microbiome; material: fecal sample | place: Denmark | collected 2008
AAAATGCTCCCGCCGGAAGGCGATATATCTGCCGCATGCAAAATACTCCCGCCGGAAAGGGAATCCACCGTATGTGGAAATGCTCCATCCCGGAAGGGAATCCGCCACATGCGAAATGCTCCACCCTGGGAAGGGATTCACTTCCCGCAAATTTCATGCTAAAATAAGAAAAGAATAAAAAGAAAAGAGGAAACACATCATGGTAAAACAGAACATCGTCTTCGTAGAAAACACCCCAGGGAGTCTTCAGAAAGTTACAAAGATTCTTGCAGAGAATCAGATCGACATCTACGGCTTCGGCTGCTTCGACGCACCGGAATTCGCAAACTTCCGTATGGTATGCGATGATCCGGAAAAAGCAGATCAGATCATGGCTGAAAACGGATACATGACCCGTATCACTCAGGCCATCCTGGTGGATCTTCAGGATGAGATCGGCGGCCTGGACAAACTTTTAAGTGTCATGGGCGACAGCAACGTAAACCTTCACTACATCTACACCTTCTTCCACAGAGGCCTGAAAGTCCCGGTAGCGATCATGCACTGTGAGGATCTTCTTGTTGCAGAGAGTGTTCTCCGTAACAATGGCTTCAAGGTTCTGAACCGCCTGGTAGATCCGGATGGAGCGGAAGAAGCGTAAACATAAAAAGGACGAACAGGAATGAAGTATCGTATTTTTATTGTAGAAGATGACGAAACAATCGCGAATCTTCTGAAAAAACATCTCAGTTCCTGGGGATATGAAGTTTTTCTGGCTGAGGATTTTTCCAATGTACTGCAGGAATTTGCGGGGAAAGATCCTCAGCTTGTTCTTCTGGATCTGAAACTTCCCTTTTATAACGGCTTCCACTGGTGTGAGGAAATCCGAAAAGTTTCCCAGGTGCCGGTGATCTTTATCTCCTCCGCAGCCGACAATATGAACATGGTCATGGCCATGAGCCGTGGAGCAGATGATTTTATCGCCAAGCCTTTTGACATGGATGTACTGGTAGCCAAGATTCAGGCAATCCTCCGCAGGACCTATTCCTTTGGAAATCCGGGAAATGTACTGGAACATAAAGGAGCAGTGCTCAACCTTTCCGGGGCTACGCTGACCTGGAACGGGGTGGAGCTGGAACTGACCAGAAATGAACTGCGTATTCTGGAGTTGCTTTTTTCCCAGGCAGGCAGACCGGTATCCAGAGATGCCATTATGACCAAACTGTGGGAAAGTGACAGTTTTGTGGACGACAACACCCTGACCGTAAACATTACACGCCTTCGTAAAAAACTGGAGGCAGCAGGCCTTGTGGATTTTATTATCACGCGAAAAGGTTTGGGCTACATGGTGTGAGGTTTTTATGGAATTATTACGCGCATATTTGAAACAGACAAAAATTTTTCTCATTGCCTTTGTTTTTGCGGTGGCTGCATCGGCAGCAGTGGTCTGCCTGTACCAGCTTCCCGCTGAGGCAGTGATCTATATGGCAGTTCTGTGGCTTGGAGCAGGAGCTGCCGCTTTTTTATATGGGTATGTCCGCTACCGGCAGAAGGCTCAGGCGCTCTGCCTGGTGGAAAAAGCTCCGGAGATCAATCTGGATCGTCTGGATGCGACCACCGATGAGGTGGAACTTCTTTACCGGGAGATCATCCGCAAGCTGGACGGCATGCGGATGGAGGTGGAGACAGACCGGCATCGTTCCCTGGAAGAGATGACGGATTACTATACCATGTGGGCACATCAGATTAAGACGCCGATCTTTGCCCTGCGTCTGCTGCTTCAGGAGGAACCGGAGCGGAACCGGGAATCCCTGGCACAGCTTTTTCGCATTGAACAGTATGTAGAGATGGTGCTGGGCTACCTTCGAACAGAAGACATGTCCGCAGACCTGAAGCTTGCCCGGTCTTCTCTGGATCGGATCATCCGGGAACAGATCCATAAATATGCAGGGATCTTTGTGGCAAAAAAACTCTCGTTGTCCTATGAGGGGACAGATGCGACCGTTCTCACCGATGAAAAATGGCTTGGTTTTGTCATCGGGCAGATTCTTTCCAATGCGCTGAAATATACAAGAACGGGCGGCATTGAAATCTGGCTGGAGGATGAGCGTGGAAACCGGACATCGAATACAGCACCGGCAATCCTTGTCATCGCAGACACCGGCATCGGAATCCAGGCAGAAGACCTTCCACGGATCTTCGAAAAAGGCTACACAGGAGTTAACGGCCGGGAGGACAACCGGGCCACCGGGATCGGCCTGTATTTAAGCCGGAAGATCCTGAAAAAGCTGGGCCATGAGATCACTGTGGATTCCCAGGTGGATAAAGGCACGGAAGTCCGGTTGAGCCTGTGGAAAAAAGAGCTGGATATGTATTGAAATTTTTTTGCAGAAGCCAACCTTACATAAATGTAAGCTTCCCCCGCAAAATGTAAGCCACTTCGATGGCAGCCGCCGGAGAATTTTCTTATACTGAAAACATAATATAGCGACACAGGTAATTCCTGCATCGGATTCAGTCACTTATAGTATTTCCATAAATTCCTGCATCAAGTTCAGCACGTCATGCTCTGAACAACTTTCTTTTGATGCATTGATTCCTGGGACTGCTATAGAATGTGATGCACGAATTCCCTGGAACGCTGCAAACACAGATAAGAAAGGAATTGGCATATGGCATTACTGGAAGTAACAAATGTAAAAAAGATATACAGCACCCGCTTCGGCGGAAACAAAGTACAGGCACTTTCCAATGTGACTTTTTCAGTGGAAGAGGGAGAATATGTGGCGATCATGGGAGAGTCCGGTTCCGGAAAAACAACGCTTCTGAACATTCTGGCAGCCCTGGATCGCCCAACATCCGGTGAAGTACTTCTGGAAGGAAAAAGCATCACCCACCTGACAGAAAAAGAGATTTCCGTATTTCGTCGGAAAAACTTAGGCTTCGTATTCCAGGATTTTAACCTTCTGGACACCTTCAGTCGCCGGGATAACATCTATCTTCCCCTTGTGCTGGCAGGCGAAGATTATCAGGAGATGGAACAGAAGATCCGCCCCATTGCAAAAGCCCTTCACATTGACCAGCTTCTGGAAAAATTTCCCTACGAGGTTTCCGGCGGACAGAAACAGAGGGCGGCAGTTGCAAGAGCGCTGATCACAGATCCCAGGCTGATCCTTGCGGACGAACCAACCGGAGCGCTGGACTCCCGTGCGGCGTCCGATCTTCTTTCCATGTTCAATGAAGTGAATCAGGAAGGCCAGACCATTCTCATGGTAACCCACAGTGCACAGGCAGCCAGCCATGCATCCAGAGTTCTTTTTATCAAGGACGGACAGGTGTTCCACCAGATCTACCGTGGCACAAAAACGAGACAGGAAATGTACCAGATGATCGCAGATACCCTGACGATCCTTACGACAGGCGGTGAGAGCCATGCGTAGAGGACTGTTTGGAAAACTGGCAGTACAGAACATCCGCAACAACCGGAGCACCTATATTCCCTATATGCTTACCTGCATTTTCTGTATTGCCATGATGTATATGATGGAATTTCTGCGGGACTGTCCCACATTGGAGAAAGCAGTGCCCCAGGCATCAGAAGTGCGGCTGATCGTGGGAACCGGTGAAGTGGTTGTTGGAATTTTCTGTGTCATCTTTCTGATCTACAGCAACAGTTTTCTTATGAAACGGCGCCAGAAAGAGATTGGACTTTATAACATTCTGGGCCTGGAAAAAGGCCATATCGGAAAAGTGATGTTTCTGGAAACGATCATGACGTCTCTGCTTTCTCTGGCAGCAGGTATCGGGTTTGGAATCCTTGGAAGCAAGCTTTCGCTGCTTTTGCTTTTCCGTTTTCTTCATGTTCCGGCGGTATTGGGATTTTATGTTTCCATTACTGGAATCCTGTTTTGTATCGCAGGATTTGGAGGGATTTTTCTTGTGATTCTGGCACTGAATCTTACCAGAGTAAGAATGAATAATCCGGTAGAACTTCTGAAAGGCGGAAACACAGGAGAGAAGGAGCCCCGGGCAAAATGGCTCATGGCATTTCTGGGTGTGATCTGTCTTGGCGTGGGATATTATCTGGCAGTAACCACGGAATCTCCGATCCAGGCGATTTTTATTTTTCTTCTGGCGGTAATCCTGGTCATGGCAGGAACGTATCTTCTTTTTACAGCAGGAAGTATTGTGATTCTGAAACTGCTTCGAAAGAACAAAAAGTTCTACTATAAAACCAGCAACTTTATCAGTGTTTCCGGCATGATCTACCGTATGAAACAGAATGCGGCAGGCCTGGCAAGTATCTGTATCTTAAGTACTGGCGTACTCTTGCTCCTTTCCATGACTGTGTCCCTGTATTTTGGAATGGGGGACATTATGGTGAACCGGTATCCTTTTGATACGGATGCCCAAATCTCCGGTATCAGCCAGGAACAGAGTGAACAGTTTAAGAAGGTTTTTGCACAGGCAATCGAAGATTATCAGGTGCCGGCAGAAAAAACAGTGACTGAAACGTATCTCGAGATCGGCTGCAAGCAGGGAAAAAACGGCATTATGATCGGACAGGCCTACAGTTACTCGGAAGATGGGAATTCCGTAGACCTGTATACAATCCGCCAGTCTGAGTATGAGAAACTTACCGGGGAAAAAACAGATCTCCACGATGGCGAGATCTTTGCCTGGTATCCGTCTGAAAGGGAAACAGACACATTAAAAATTGATGACTGGGATTTTGCAGTAAAGAAATGGCTGGAAAAAGCACCTTTAAGTGCGATGACCAATCTGGTTTCCAATATGGCGGCAATTGTTGTAACGGATTCGGACTTTGAGTATATTGACGGGCTCCGGACAAAGATGTACGAAGGACTTGATGCCTACGAGGCGGGAAAAGATCTCACAGTTCATCTTGGTGTAGATATCCGTGGCAGCAGTGAGGAAAAGATCCGGTATGGCCAGGCTGTTTATCAGGCGCTGAAAGATTACTGCCACAGTGATGGTTTTTCTGAGAATACCATCGTGATCGGTGGTGTCCGCCAGAGTGAGTATGAAACTTATTATGTGGATAATGGAAGTATCCTGTTTATTGGAATCTTTCTGGGAGCACTGTTCCTTATGGGAACGGCGATGATCATTTATTATAAACAGATCTCCGAAGGCTACGAAGATCAGGGAAGGTTCCAGATTATGCAGAAAGTGGGCATGAGCCGCAGAGAGGTAAAAGGTGCCATCCGCAGACAGATCCTTCTGGTATTTTTTATCCCGCTTGTGATGGCGATGGTGCATATTTCCATGGCATTTCCGCTGATCCGCCGGCTCCTGCTGCTGTTTGGAATGGCCAATACAAAACTGTACGTGGGTTGTACAGCAGGAACGGTTCTGGCCTTTGCTCTGGTCTATGGACTGATCTACTCCATGACAGCCAGATCTTACTATAAAATCGTAGAAAAAGCATAAAATCAGGGAAAAAGCACAGCTGTGTTTGCTGCGAAGTATTGAAGTTTTGATATGGCAATGCTACAATAAAAGAGCGTGTCAGGAGACGTGTAAAGGGTTTCCGGGCACGCTATTTACGTGTGCAACCGGGTTCGTGACAGTACAGGATCAGGCCGTAAACGCGGATGATCTTATGTGCCTGGCTAACATACATACAATGGAGGAAATCGATGAAAAGAGAAAGTTTCAGAAAAGGTATGAAGGATGGCGTGCCCATTGGACTGGGATATTTCGCGGTGTCGTTCACCTTTGGCATGATGGCCGTTGCCGGAGGCTTAAGTATCTGGCAGGCAGTCCTAATCTCACTGACTAACCTGACATCGGCCGGTCAGTTTGCGGGACTGGACATTATTTTTGCGGGAGGTTCCATGTGGGAGATGGCAATGACTCAGCTGATCATCAACTTAAGATACTGCCTGATGTCTTTTTCCCTGTCCCAGAAATTCCGGCGTGAGGAATCCGGCATCCTGAAGTATATCGCCGCCTTTGGTATCACCGATGAGATCTTCGGGATCAGTGCGGCCCAGGAGGGAAAAGTCAGCGTATTTTACAATTATGGAGCCATGTGTGTGGCGATCCCCGGATGGACTCTGGGAACTCTGGTAGGCGGTATTTCCGGAAGCCTTCTTCCGGATTTTATGCTCAGTGCCTTAAGTGTTGCCATTTACGGAATGTTCCTGGCCATCATCATCCCGCCGTCCAAAAAGAGCAGACCGGTTCTTGGAGTGGTTGTGGCATCCATGGCAGTCAGCACCATTTTTGCGGTGACACCGGTATTAAAACAGGTATCATCCGGATTTATGATCATTATCACAACACTTCTGGTAGCAGGCCTGGCAGCTTATTTCTGTCCGGTGGAAGAGAAGGAGGAAGCATCTCATGAGTCATAATGTATATCTCTATATCCTGGTGATGGCAGCAGTCACCTATCTCATCCGTATGCTGCCCCTCGCTCTTGCAAAAAACGAGATCAAAAGCCCGTTTATCAAGTCCTTTCTGTACTACGTGCCATACGCCTGTCTCGCAGCCATGACCTTCCCGGCCATCCTGAAAGCCACAGACAGCATCATCTCCGGCGCCGCTGGATTTTTTGTAGCGCTTATTGCGGCATATAAAGAGAAAAGTTTGATCACAGTAGCGCTGCTGGCATGTGCTGCGGTGTTTATTGTGGAGAGGGTTCTGGTATTTATCTGAAAAATAAAATAAATAAACATTGTGTTCGGAAATAATTATGTGTATAATAAAAAATATAGATACAATATCCTGCTTCAGGAAAACAATTACACAGATATGGGATAAGTATCCGGGACACAACAATTAAGACAGATGAACTATAACCGGGAAAATCTTTTCTGAGGAAATGGCAGTATTTCTTACAGAGGGGGTTTTCCCTTTTTTATCCTCTTCTAGCAAGAAGACTCCAACATCTAAGGTGGGAGATGAATTGCGTCTGTTACCTACTTGATAGAGTATCCTAATCATAGTATAGTATATTTAGTCAAATAATAAAAATTAAAATACAATAAATTTAAATAATAACACACATTTAGCATTCTTACTATACTATCATCTTGTGCTTGTGGTCGAGTATCGTAGATGATTTTTCTAGGAAAAGGAAGTGGCATGGTGGCAAACAGCGCATATAAATTCAGAATATATCCCAATGATGAGCAGAAGATTTTGTTTGCTAAGACTTTTGGATGTGTGAGAATGGTATATAATCATTGGCTTGATAGAAAAATCAGGCAGTATGAGGAGAATAAGACCAATGTAATATATACTATTTGTGCAAAAGAAATGGCTGCAATGAAGAAAACGGAAGAATACGGATTTTTAAAGAAAGTAGATAGTATCGCATTACAACAATCGCTCAGGCACCTTGATACGGCATTTCAGAACTTTTTCAAACAGCCGAAAACAGGTTTTCCACGGTTCAAATCAAAGAAGCGGAATAAAAACAGCTATTCTACGGTTTGCATCAATGGGAACATAACGATATCCAATGGATGTTTGAAATTGCCTAAGATTGGACAAGTCCACTTAAAACAGCACAGGATTATTCCAGAGGAATACAGCCTGAAATCTGTAACAGTAAGTCAGACACCAAGCGGAAAATACTATGCTTGTATACTTTATTATGATTATCATAGGATGGGTATCGGTGGATATTTATTATAGCGTAATCTATACAAAATATGCAAGGTACGCAAGAATCTATAAAAGAAGCTACCGAGATATATACAAACCAGAAAAAGTAAGACAATCCATATTATCTGACTTTGAAAGAAATGCTGCACCAACATCCAAAAAGATATACTGGGATAAAGAAGACCGGAAGTTCTGGGATTTTTATGAAAAGCCAGAAGGAAAAAATCTGAACATCCTTGCTTTTGCAGAAACTTCGATGATAACGAATAAAGATATCTATCAAATAAGAAAAACACTTCGAAAGTTCAGGCGAAGCAAGCAGGAACAAGATCCTGGAATGAAAGAAATATACGGTGTCTTCTGGTTTGATGTGAAAGATATAAGCTGGGGCATGGAAGAGCAGAAGGTAAAGCTCATGCCGCCATTTCTCCATTCCAAACAGAAATCTAAATATGTTCGGATGCGTAGGGAGTTGTTGGATATAGTTGAGGTGGTGGAGGAAAAGGAAGAAGAAATTGAAAACGAAACGGGTGATGGCAAGCAGTGAATGTAGATTACTACCGTTTGCCTGATCAGAAATATCGTGGGGGATTACTATGTTTTCTATTGAGTACATAAATATTCCAACATTAATAGCAATACTCGTTATTGCATATCTTATGGATGATGTATTTCTTTTTATGAAATTGGGCAATGATACTACAAAACAGCTTATGGCAACTGTAGTAGGGTATGTAATTGCTGTTCGAAAGTTTGGATATCTCAGATTTGAACCATTTGCAAACCGTTTTGGGGAAGAGAATCCTTTGTATGCAATGGGATTTATGCGGGAAAAATCTCAGAAATCCAAATGGGCCGCATATCAGAGAGGAATTTTTTTCTGGCAGGCGGTTACGCTGGTACTTGCAATTATGTCCAAAATTGCATTTATATTGTCACAGCGGTTTGTGTTCAGCGATTTTGAAATTGTAGCTGTGTATATGTGCAGCTTTTTACGTATTTCCTGTGTCTCTTTTTTGGTGATTTTGATTGGCTATGTAGTTACATGGAGTTATTATATGATGACCTATCACCGAAGTTTCCGATATTACGCAGGCAGGGATAAAGTCTGGAAGCCATTCAGTTTTGTGGGTCAGGATCATTATTATGTCTGGCCGAATGAGCTGAAGGTTTTACCACGGACCTGTGCAAGTATATATCCATATGAAGAAGATGACCATGTAAAAGAAAATATAAAGAAATCCTGTGTAGCGGATGGCTATGAAAAAGAGCGGGAATTCGATTTTTCAGATCAGGGAAATGCTGTTTTTTATAAAAAAGCGGAGGCCTCAGAAGTCCATATATTGTCCGTGATTGAAACAGAAAACCTGAAAGACGAACATACAAAACAGCTGAATGATTTTTTCGGGGAATTCTGGAAGGAAAATATTGGAAAAGAAGAGGAAAAACAGCCAATATACTTTACATTTGTAATTTTCTGCAGAAGAACAGATTCACTGCTTGCAAAACAGATTCTGGAAGAGGCGAATGGCTTGCTCATGTACAGGAACCGATACCGCCTGGGTGCAATATTCAATGAGAAAAGCGGCGAATTAAATATTAAACAGGTATCCCCCAAGTCACACTACAAAGATATCTACCGCAAAATGTCCGGAGAACTGAGACGCTTTGCCGGGGGAGATGCAGAAATATAACGGAAGTATAATATGCCAGGAGGGAGCTCGTCAGAGCTTCTTCTATTCCATTGTAACCGCAAAATAAAAGAAATAAATTAAGACAAACAAACTATAACTGGGAAAATCTTTTCTGAGGAATGCTTGTATTTCTTGCAGATTGGATTTTCCCTCTTTTATATTGTAGGGGAGAAATATTCAGGTTATAATAAAGAAAACGGCAGTAAAACAATAGAGAATGAGAGGTGATAAGATGTTGACCAATGCAATGAAAGAAGAGAAAAATTCATCCGTTGGTCTGCAGATTTGGATCTCCGGTATGACAGAGTCTTTTCTATTATTGATATTCAGGAAAAAAATATGTAGAAGTGAGGAAGAATTCTTCCGTTTTATCAGAACGTGCAAAAGGAGGAATGCATATGTGTAATAAAAAAGAATTAAGCTTTTCAATATTTATGATATACAGTCTCGCAGATAAATGGAAGATGTCTCCGGCCAAAGTATATAAAATATTAAATTCAACAGGGATTTTAGATGATTACATTATTAAATGTTATGATGTGCTTCATACACAGGGAAAAGAATATTTGGTGGAAGACATTACAGATTTTGTGAAAGAAAAAGGTGTCAATGTATGATTGTATATCATGGATCAACAGAAATTATAAAAAATCCAGATGTAGTTCATTCAAAAAAGTATTTGGATTTTGGCAGAGGATTTTATATTACGACATTCGAAAATCAGGCAAAGAAATGGGCAGTTCGAAAAGGTATGCGACAGAAAAAAACTGCGATAGTTAATGTTTATGAGTTGTCTGAAGAATGGAGTGGCTTTAGAGTATTATCTTTTGAAAAGGAAAATGAAAAATGGCTTGATTTTGTATGTGCATGTAGAAAAGGGCAGTCGCTGAATAAAGAATATGATATTATCATCGGAAATGTTGCGGATGATGATGTGTTCAAAACCGTAGATATGTATTTTAGAGGATTGTGGAATAAAGAAAAAGTTTTGAATGAATTAAGATATTACAAAATGAATAATCAAATATGTATTGTAAAGCAGGAGGCGTTGGATTGCCTTCTTACTTTCCAAAAGGCATATGAGGTGAATAGTAATGGTAAATAAAAAGCAACTGGAAGAATTTTATAAACAGAATTTGGAAAATGATATTATTAATACAATTTCGGAGATGAAAGGGATTGATTTACGAAAAGCACTTGATATTTATTATTCCAGTAGACTATCTGAGCAGATTTTAAATGACAGCTATGGAATAGAAAATATGGATGCAAAATATCTTGCAGAAGATTTGATAGAAAATGAACCGGAATTATTTTGAAATTAAAAGAGGCAGTTATGGAAATGGAGGGAGCTCCCAAAAGCTCCCTCCATTTCCATTTATTTATTCACCTAAAAACCCAAGATCAATCTCCCCATCAAACACCGTAGTTGCCGGACCGGTCATGTAGATGAGATTTTCGTCTCTTTCCCAGGAGATATTTAAGTCTCCGCCAAGGAGTTGTATGGTTACCGGTTTGCTGCCGTCAACTTTATCGTTGAGGATGGAAGCGACTGTGACTGCACAGGCGCCGGTGCCGCAGGCGAGAGTCTCTCCGGAGCCGCGCTCCCAGACACGCATCTTAACGGTGTGGCGGTCGATCACCTGAACAAACTCGGTGTTGACCCTGTCAGGGAAGCAAACGTGATTCTCAAAGGACGGGCCGATTTTTTCCAGGTCAAGGCTGTCCACATCATCTACGTAGATGATGGCGTGAGGATTGCCCATGGAAACTGCAGTCATATGATACTCTTTTCCGTCAACGGTGATGGGAGCGTTGATCACCTGCTCGGTTTCGGCAACCACCGGGATCTCTTTTGCAGTGAGGATCGGGGAGCCCATGTTGACTTTTACCATGGAAGCCTTGCCATCGCGGATCGTAAGATCTACATATTTAATACCGCTTCTTGTGGCAATGCTTAAAGATGTTTTGTCCACAATGCCGTGGTCGTAGACATATTTGGCAACGCAACGGATACCATTTCCGCACATGGCGCCCTGGGATCCGTCCAGGTTGTACATATCCATCTCACAGTCTGCGATCTCAGACGGGCGGATCAGGATCAGACCGTCGGAACCGATGCCAAAGTGGCGGTCGCTGACAAATTTCGCCACTGCGGCAGGATCTTTGACAGTCTCCTCAAAACAGTTTACATATACATAATCGTTTCCAATGCCGTGCATTTTCGTGAATTTCATAATGATAACCTCCTCTTGTTTCTGAATATTATACTTGGTTTTTCTGTTGGAGCACAAGACCCGCATGGAAAAAACACGCCAGTTTTTTCCAGTTGCTGTCTCTGATAGTATAGTATACTGGATAATTGTTATCGAAAAGTGAATTTTCCCCATGGAATTCCCATAAAATAGAAGGGGAATTTCGGATTTATGGATTTTATGTGCTTGCATTTTGTCAGAAACATGGTATCATAAAACAAAGCAATATGCACGGAGATGCATAATTATGCTGTACATCGCGAAATGCGCTGCTGCATTAAGAGAAAGAAGCAGCCCCTTTCGCGATGTACAAGAGAATTCAGGAGGAAGAAAAAATGAAGAGAAAATTTATGGCACTTGCACTTGCGGCAGCTATGACAGTATCCATGACATCCGCTGTTTTTGCAGCAGATGAGATCAAGAGCGCAGATGATCTTACCGGAAAGAAGATCGGTGTTCAGCTTGGAACTACCGGTGACACCATCGCTACAGATATCAAAGATGCAACAGTAGAGAGATATAATAAAGGTAACGATGCAGTAATGGCTCTGAAACAGGGCAAGATCGACTGCGTGGTTATCGACAGCGAGCCGGCCAAGAAGTTCGTTGATAAGAATGATGACCTTAAGCTTATCGATAACGTATTTGATAAAGAGGAGTATGCGATCTGTATTTCCAAGGACAACACAGATCTTACCAAAGAATTCAACGACGCACTGAAAGAGCTTAAGGATGACGGAACACTGGATTCCATCAGAGACAACTACATCGGTGATGATGCAGGCAAGACTCCATATGAGACTCCGAAGGATGCAGATCATTCCAAGGGAACTCTGACCATGGCAACGAACGCAACATTCCAGCCATATGAATATTATGACGGAGATAATATCGTAGGTATCGACGTTGATATCGCACAGGCAATCTGTGATAAGCTTGGATACGATCTGAAGGTTGAGGATATGGAATTTGATGCCATCGTAAATGCAGTAAAATCCGGAAAAGCTGACTTTGGCGCAGCAGGAATGACTGTAACAGAGGATCGTAAGAAGAGCATTGATTTCACAGATCCATATACAACCGCAGAGCAGGTTATCATCGTACAGAAATAAATTAACTCAATAAATTGCTTGGCAGTTTACTGAGTTATGAGCAAGTAGCGAATGCGGATCGCGAATATCCGCTTGACGAAAAATTACAAAAATTACACGCAGGTTCCGGATATCCGGGGGACTTTTCCGGATTTCGGAACCTGTAGTTTTGGAAAGGGTGGAAATTTTGAGTCTTATTGAACAGTTTCAGTTTAATTTTCTGGACGACAGCCGCTGGCAGTTTATTGTATCCGGTCTGAAAAACACCATCATTATTACATTCTTTGCGGTGCTGCTTGGCGTTTTTCTGGGATTTCTGATTGCCATTGTCCGTTCCACACATGATAAGACGGGGAAACTTAAGATCCTTAATGTGATCTGCAGAGTTTACCTGACTGTGATCCGTGGAACACCAACCATGGTACAGCTGCTGATCGTTTACTATGTTATTTTTGCTACCGTAGATCCGGGTAAAGTGATTGTTGCCATCATTGCGTTTGGAATGAACTCCGCAGCATATGTGGCAGAGATCGTCCGTTCCGGTATCATGTCCATTGATCAGGGACAGTTTGAGGCAGGACGAAGCCTTGGACTTAACTATACACAGACTATGACCAAGATCATTCTTCCACAGGCCGTAAAGAATATCCTTCCGGCACTTGGAAATGAGATGATCGTACTTCTGAAGGAGACCTCCATCAGTGGTTACATCGGCCTTACAGATCTGACCCGTGGCGGAGATATCATCCGAAGCCAGACCTACAGTGCCCTGTTCCCGCTGCTTGCAGTAGCGGCAATTTATCTTGTGATCGTTTGTTTCCTTACATACCTTGTAGGAAGACTTGAGAGGAGGCTGAGAAACAATGAGCGTAAGTAATGAGGTACTTCTTGACGTGCAGGGACTTCAGAAGGCCTACGGCAGCAATCAGGTCCTTAACGGGATCACCACACAGATCCGTCGCGGTGAAGTAGTAGCCATCATCGGACCGTCCGGCTGTGGTAAATCCACATTTCTCCGTTCGCTGAATCTTCTTGAGGAGCCAACCGGGGGAAAAATCCTTTTTGAGGGAACTGATATCACAGATCCGAAGGTAGATATCAACCGTCACCGACAGAAGATCGGAATGGTATTCCAGCAGTTTAATCTCTTTCCGCATAAAACCGTAAAAGAGAATATCATGCTGGCACCGGTAACTTTGAAGCTGATGAGCAAAGAAGAAGCAGAGAAAAAAGCTCTGGAGCTTCTCAAGCGTGTCGGACTTCCGGACAAGGCAGATTCTTATCCGGACATGCTTTCCGGTGGACAGAAGCAGCGTATCGCCATTGCAAGATCCCTTGCCATGAACCCGGATGTGATGCTGTTTGATGAGCCTACATCCGCACTTGATCCGGAGATGGTCGGAGAGGTTCTGGAACTGATGAAGGAGCTTGCAAAATCCGGTATGACCATGGTTGTGGTAACTCATGAGATGGGATTTGCCCGTGAGGTTGCAACCAGAGTTCTTTTCATTGATGAGGGAAAGATCCAGGAGGAGAATTCCCCGAAGGAATTTTTTGCCAATCCAAAGAACAAGAGACTTCGTGAGTTCCTTTCAAAAACCTTATAAATTTCAATTACTGAAAACTGATATTTTCCATATCTGGTACAAAATTGCCGGAGGAAAATATCAGTTTTTTTCTGTATGACAGATTTTAAGATAAAAATGTGCTATAATGAACAATCAGAAAGAAAAGTGATAAAAGGGGAAATATGGAGTCTGATCAGTGAAAAGGACTTTTATAAAAAACAATGGAGAGGGAAAAAACTATGATTATTCGAAATGGAAATGTTTTTCAGGAAGACGGCAGTTACCGGAAGATGGATCTTTATGTGGAAAATGGCAGAATTGTTTCCAGTGAGGAGGAAGTATCTGATAAAGAAGAAATTGACGCTTCGGGCCTGAAGGTTCTGCCGGGACTTGTGGATATTCACAGCCATGGTGCTGTGGGACATGATTTTTCAGATGCAGATGCCACCGGCCTTAAAAAAATCCTCAAGTATGAGAAAGCACATGGAATTACTTCCTATTGTCCTACATCAATGACACTTCCGATGGAACAGCTGATCCGGATTTTTGCTTCCGCGACAGAAGTGGAGCAGGATGACAGCTGTGCCAGGATCGTGGGCCTGAACATGGAGGGACCGTTTTTGGATCCTGCGAAAAAGGGGGCACATGTAGAGGAATATATCCGCAAACCGGACATCAGATTTTTCCGGGAATGTCAGGAAGCTTCCGGCGGAATGATAAAGGTTGTGACTGTGGCTCCGAATATGGAAGGTGCAGAGGCGTTTATTGAAGCACTTAAAGATGATGTGGTGATTTCCATCGGCCATACAGGCGCGGATTACGACTGTGCGGCAAAAGCCATGGAAAAGGGTGCCCATCATGTAACTCATCTGTACAATGCCATGAATCCGCTTGGACACCGTGCGCCTGGTGTGATCGCGGCAGCGGCAGATGATCCGCTGTGTATGGCAGAAATGATCGGAGACGGGATTCATATTCATCCGGCTGTAGTAAGAAATACATTCCGGATGTTCGGGGAAGAACGGATCGTACTGATCAGCGATTCCATGATGGCAGCAGGAATGGAAAACGGTGTTTATGAGCTGGGCGGCCAGAAGGTTATCATGAACAACCGTAAAGCAGTTCTTGAGGATGGCACCATTGCCGGTTCCGCAACCAACCTCTATGAATGTATGCAGTGCGTGATCGCAATGGGCGTGCCGGAACATACAGCGATTTTTGCAGCTACCAGAAATCCTGCAAAGAGCATTGGCATCTATGGAGAGGTGGGTTCTCTTGTGCCTGGAAAACGTGCGGATATGGTACTTGCAGATGAGAAGCTGAATATCGTGAGAGTGATCTGATGAAGGTCTGAGTGAATCAGATAAAGAATGGCACAGAAACTGCAAAACTGTTGCCTGAAGTGAAAATGTCTGTCTGAATAAAATATGGCTCCGGTTCCCGGAAAGCGGAATGAGAATGTTCGCTTTATGCCGGGAACCGGAGCCTTGTTTTTGTTGTTTGGCGCTGGTGGCTGAGTTTATTCCTCAGCAGCGCCCTGTGCGGCTTTCATTTCGTTGTAACAGTATTTGATGATAGATTTTCTGGTTATGATTCCGATAAAGGCTCCCTGGTCGTCCACAACCGGCACAAAGTTCTGATTGATGGCGCGGTCCAGGAGATCTTCCATATTGGAATCTGCATGGACCGGTTTATAGGTGGCACGGCGTGGAATTGCCATGATGGGAACGCCTTCTGTTTCCTTGATATCGTGAATGTCGGCCCGACGCATGCCCCAGAGAAGGTCGCCTTCTGAGATGGTGCCGAGATATTTGCCATCCATGGTGAGGATGGGAATGCAGGAGTACTTGCGGTGCTCCATTTTTTCAAGGGTCTGGCGAAGGGTCTCATCTTCGAAGATGTAGGCGACTTCGCTTTTGGGAATCAGAAAAAACAGAATGTTCACGTTATTACCTCATTTCCGCAAAAATTATAAATAAATCTGCAAGATGTTTTAGAGAAGCTGAAGTCCGTGTGCCTCTGCAGCATCTGTGATTTCTTTTGGCCAGAGAGATACATGTACTTCTCCGATGTGCGCTTTACGCAGGAAGAACATACAGATTCTGGACTGTCCGATACCACCACCGATGGTGTACGGAAGCTCTTTGTTCAGGATGGCTTTCTGGAAAGGAAGCTCTCTTCTGTCATCGCAGCCTGCTTCTGTAAGCTGGCGGTCAAGCGCAACCTCGTCAACACGGATTCCCATGGAGGAAAGCTCAAGTGCAATGTCAAGTACCGGATAGTATACAAGGATATCACCGTTCAGTTCCCAGTCATCGTAGTCCGGGGCACGTCCGTCGTGGCGCTCTCCGTTTGTGAGGGTTTTTCCGACTTTCATAAGGAATACGGCACCTTTTTCACGGACGATCTTGTATTCACGTTCCTTTGGTGTGCAGTCCGGATACATGTCAAGAAGCTCCTGTGTTGTGATGAAGAAGATGTCTTTCGGAAGGATTTCTTCGATGTAGTCGTACTGTACAGCCATGTATTTCTCAGTTTTACGAAGGACACTGTAGATGGTGCGTACGGTCTCCTTGAGAGTTTCCATAGTGCGCTCTTCCTTGGAGATGATCTTTTCCCAGTCCCACTGGTCTACGTAAACAGAGTGGATATTGTCCAGATCTTCATCGCGGCGGATCGCTACCATATCTGTGTAGAGGCCTTCACCGTGAGAAAAACCATATTTTTTCAGAGCGTAGCGTTTCCATTTCGCAAGGGAGTGTACGATCTCGGCGTTGCTGCCTTCGATAGCCTTGATATCAAAGCTTACCGGGCGTTCTACACCGTTAAGGTTGTCATTAAGGCCGGATTCCGGTGCTACAAATGTTGGAGCGGATACTCGGAGAAGATTAAGCTTCTGGGAGAGTGTCTGCTGGAAGAAATCTTTTACTGTTTTGATCGCAATCTGTGTGTCATGGAGGTTGAGGTCTGCATGATAGGTTGCGGGGATTGTGATTGTGTTCATTATCGGCTCCTCCTGATGATTTTTGGGCTTATTGCTCTGTGGGGTATTATAGCAGAAAATGGCCAGGGTGGCAATATAAGGAGATGTGAAGTCCGGTCCCGGACCAGGGAAAAATACTGGGTATTGAGAGCGTGATATGATATACTGAATGTAAATTGTGAAGCGATCGCATTCAGGGACATACAGCAGGAAAGAATGCGAATGTCCGATTGATAAAAAGAAATGTGAATGTCCGTTTTAACGGACAGAATGGAGGGAGTTTATGGCAGGTGAGAAGTGTCAGGTTTGTGGCGGCAGGGTTGTAAATGGCAGGTGTTCGCTGTGCGGGATGCCTTACAGAAATGATGAAATACTCTACCATCTTAATGAACCCCGGGATGTACATTACAGGCATGCTTCCGCAAAAGTGCGGGATATGATGCGACAGTATGGACAAACTGTGGACAAAGCAGCACAGCGCGGCGGCAGAGTGAACCGAAGTACAAATATGGGCCGGAATACGAATGCAGGCCAGAATATGAATACGGGCCGGAATATGAATACAGGCCGGAATGCAGGTGCGAACCGGAATCCAAATGGAAATCGAAATACAGGAAATGCAGCTGCAACTGTAAGGAAGACCGTACCGGCAGGTAACACCATGAATAAAACAACGGCAGACAGGAACCGTACAGAAGTTTCAAACCAGGGGAAAAAGCAGCAGAACGAAGGACGGAAAAGAAACAGTATAAGCTGGATCATATGGCTTATAGTGGCACTGGTTGCTTTGTTTCCCCAGTTATGGGATTTTATCGTAGAATGGATCAGAATGAATTTGTAAGAATATTTCCGCAGTGAGATCATGCGGTGCTAAGAGTCTGTATTTTCTTGTATACAGAAATACCCCTTTTCTTTTCCTCCCAGCTGTGGTATACTCATGCCTAGCACAATATATAGAAAAAAACCAAGATATAGAGAATAACAATACTATATATAGTATTCGGGAGAGATGAGTCATGTTATATGTGATTAAGAAAGACGGAACAAGAGAGGAGTTTAATCCTCAGAAAATCGTGGCTGCCGTAAATAAATCAGCAGAGCGTATCCTTTATACTTTTTCCGATGAGGAGAAGGATTTTATCTGCCGTTTTGCTCAGGAGCATGCGGATTCCCTTGGGAAAAATGAGATCGAGATCCAGGAGATGCACAACATCGTGGAGGGTGCACTGGAGCGGGTGAATCCTGCAGTTGCCAAGAGCTACCGCGATTACCGGAATTACAAGCTGGATTTCATCCACATGATGGATGACGTTTACACCAAGAGCCAGGCCATCCGCTACATCGGTGATAAGAGCAATGCCAATACAGACAGTGCGCTTGTTGCAACCAAGAGAAGCCTGATCTTTAATGAGCTGAACAAGGAGCTTTACCGGAAGTTCTTTATGAACCGTAATGAGCTTCAGGCATGTAAGGACGGTTATATTTATATTCATGATCAGTCTGCACGTTTGGATACTATGAACTGCTGTCTGTTTGATGTGGCAGCTGTTTTAAGCGGCGGTTTTGAGATGGGTAATGTCTGGTATAATGAGCCGAAGACTCTGGACACAGCCTTTGATGTTATGGGCGATATCATCCTCAGCACAGCGGCGCAGCAGTACGGTGGTTTTACCGTTCCGGAAGTTGATAAGATCCTGGCACCGTATGCGAAGAAGAGCTATGATAAATATATTTCCGAATTTCTGAAATACTCCGATGAGAGCTGGAGCGGCCGCGAGGAACGTGCGATCGAGTATGCCCTTGACAAAGTCCGCAGGGATTATGACCAGGGATGGCAGGGAATTGAGTATAAGCTGAATACGGTTGGTTCTTCCAGAGGCGATTATCCGTTTGTTACAGTAACACTTGGTCTTGGAACTGAGCAGTTTGAGAAGATGTGTACGGTTTCTCTCCTTGAAGTTCATCAGGGAGGCCAGGGAAAAGCCGGACATAAGAAACCGGTACTGTTTCCGAAGATCGTATTCCTCTATGACAAAGAGATCCACGGTCCTGGAAAGTGCTGTGAGGATATTTTTGAGGCTGGTGTGGAGTGCTCCTCCAAGACCATGTATCCGGACTGGCTGTCCATGTCCGGAGCAGGCTATATTTCCAGCATGTACAAGAAATACAAAAAAGTCATCAGCCCGATGGGATGCCGTGCTTTTTTAAGTCCGTGGTATGAGCGTGGCGGCATGGAACCGGCAGATGAGAATGATACGCCTGTTTTTGTGGGCCGTTTTAACATTGGTGCGGTAAGTCTTCATCTTCCGATGATCCTTGCCAAGGCCAGGGCGGAGAGCAGAGATTTCTATGAAGTTCTGGATTTCTATCTGGAAATGATCCGTAATCTGCATATCCGTACGTATGAGTATCTGGGACAGATGCGTGCGTCTACCAATCCTCTTGCGTACTGTGAGGGTGGTTTCTACGGCGGACATCTGAAACCGAATGAAAAAATCGGCAAGATCCTGAAACCGATGACGGCTTCCTTTGGTATCACAGCACTCAACGAGCTGCAGGAGCTTTACAATGGCAAATCCATTGCAGAGGATGGTGCCTTTGCTCTGGAAGTCCTGAAATATATCAATGACAAGGTAAATCAGTACAAGAAGGAAGATGGCTATCTTTACGCAATCTACGGAACACCGGCAGAGAGTCTCTGCGGCCTTCAGGTAGAACAGTTCCGTAAGATGTACGGAATCATTGAGGGTGTTTCTGACAGACCATATGTGAGCAACAGTTTCCACTGCCATGTAACCGAGGATGTAACCCCGATCGAGAAACAGGATCTGGAGGGTCGTTTCTGGGAGCTTTGCAATGGCGGTAAGATCCAGTATGTACGTTATCCGATCGGCTACAATAAAGAAGCCATCCGTACATTGATCCGCAGAGCCATGGATCTGGGGTATTATGAGGGCGTGAACCTTTCTCTCGCATACTGTGATGATTGTGGTCACGAGGAGCTGGAGATGGATGTGTGTCCGGTCTGCGGTTCCAGAAACCTGACGAAGATCGACCGTATGAACGGATATCTTTCCTACAGCCGTGTTCATGGAGATACCCGTCTGAATGAGGCGAAGATGGCGGAGATCGCTGAGCGAAAATCCATGTAAAATGGCCGGACAGATTGGCAGAGGAACCGTTCTCTGATGCGGAGCCAGGCAGTAAAGTATGGATTTTTGATGCCTGTCTGAACGGATACAGATTAAGACATAGATTATAAAAATACACAGATATGGCATTATGCGCTGTATCTGTGTTTTTTTGCGCCAGTTTTCCGGTATAAAAAATATCCCGCAGAGCTGCTGGCAGGATCAGCAGTTCTCTGCGGGATATTGTCATGGCAAAGTGGATATTTATATTTCACTTTATATTCTGTGTTTATAGATAATTATTTAATGATGGTTCCTGTTTTCTCACAGTATCCGTCTTTGGCGTGAGCCATATCGGTGATGATGGTACGGCGTCCGGTGCCTTTTTCAACGAAGGAAACACCTGCTTCTATCTTCGGAAGCATGGAGCCTGCAGCGAACTGATCGTCTGCAATGTATTTCTTCGCATCTTCTGTGGAGATGGTATCCAGATAAGATTCCTGATCGGTGTTGTGGTTAAGGCTTACCTTCTCAACACTTGTAAGGATCATCAGAGTATCTGCGTTCAGTTCCTCTGCAAGAAGTCCTGCTGCACGGTCCTTCTCGATGATAGCACTGGCACCGTTCAGCTGGGTACCCTGCTCAAGAACCGGGATTCCGCCACCGCCTGCTGCGATAACGATCTGCTCTGCCTGGGAAAGAACCTTCACGGTCTCGATCTCCACGATCTTCTGTGGCTTCGGTGCTGCAAGGATTCTTCTGTACTGTCCTTCCCCTACTTTTGTGACGAAGTTTCCTTTTTCTTCCTCGGCTTCTGCTTCTTCTGCATTCAGGACACGACCGATGATCTTCTCCGGTTCGGAAAATGCTTCATCATATGGATCAATGACAACCTGTGTGAGAATGGTGCTGACAGGTTTATAGATTCCTCTGGAAATAAGTTCCGCACGAATGGCGTTCTGAAGGTCATAGCCGATATAACCCTGGCTCATGGCAGAACATACGGACATTGGTGCAAATGTATAATCAGGATGTGCCTTGCCGAATTCATTCATTGCGGTGTGGATCATCCCTACCTGTGGACCGTTGCTGTGGGAGATTACCACGCGGGTTCCCTCTTCAACCAGGTCTGCGATTGCCTTGGCTGCAAGTCGGGCGGCTGTTTTCTGCTCAGGAAGTGTGGTACCAAGTGCTCGGTGGCCTAATGCAACTACTACAGTTTTTTCGCTCATAGGAAATACCTCATTTCTCTTTAAAATTGGTTACTGTTCAATAGTAACGAGTATTATATTTTATTATAAAAGACCTATGTTGGAAATGCAATAGAATTTTAGATGAATACGGTTTACAGATAGTTGTCAGGCCGTGAATTTTCAGACAAGGAAAAACCGCCTGATTCGGTCAGGCGGTTCATTTCCTACTATTTTTTGAGGGGGGAGATAGAGAGTGGTTTTTCATCTATCCAAGACCTATTATATAGAGGAAATATGTTTAAATTATGTCGGCAATCTAAAAGAAATCGAAAATTTATAAAGAAAGTTTAAACAAACTTTATAATTTTTATATCTGGTTGCGCCCATTTGAGGAATGTGCTACATTGAAAGAGTCTAATTTCCGCGCTCTGCGGAATGTATTCACGCATCAGTTCGATGCAGAAATCCATTTTTTACTGATAAATATTGTTTTTCTGACGGTTATGCACCGTTTTGCCGGGGAGGGATGCCTTTGTCTGTGGAAAAGTAAGCTTCTGTTAAATGTGAATGTGTAAAAGATAATGCCATAGCAGGCAGAAATGGAGAATTGAAATGAAAAACAGAATATGGAAACAGATAAAGCAGATCACAGTTGCGGCTGCAGTGGCCGGAACTGTGCTGTTTGGAAGTGTTCAACCGGGAATGGCTGCGGATTCTGAACTTCAGTCGGGACAGGAATTGTCAGATGACCGGGAAAAGGAGGATGGATATGAGCACATGGAGGAGCTGGCATCCGGGGAAACAGTATGCAAAGAGAATGAAGCGCCGGAGGAAGAGAGTGAGAGCACACAGGAGAGAACGGAGACCGGAGGAGAAAATGTAGAAAGTGCTGCACTGCCTTTGGAAGGTGTTGAAGAGGAAGATATGGATATGGAGGAAGATATGTCCGAAGATACGGAAGACGCGGAAGAACCTGAGGAAATGCCGGAAGAAGAACCGGAGGAAATTTCGCCTTCTGCGGATGCAGACACAGAACAAGCAGATATGACACTTTCTCTGACTTCAGAGACGGAAGAAATGAAAGCAGGGAAGACCATCCGCTACCGTGTGGACCTTGCTAATACCGGCGATGTGGATCTGATCGATATACAAATGACCAGCAGCTTTTCCTGCCCGAAGATCACACAGCAGTGGGAGGAGGCTGAGGGACTTGACGGAGAAGGTGCAGATGCAGAGGTGGCAGAGCTGAAAGCCGGCGAGAAGCGGAGTTTTTATATTCTGGCACCGCTTTTAAATGAACAGGAAAAAGATCTGGAACATAAAGTAGAAGCAGGTGCGAAAGTAAAGGGACGGCCGGAGGAGATGATTTTTCGGAAAGCGCAGATGGTCAGTCCGCTGCAGCCGCTGAAAGCAGATTTTTCTGTAAAGAAAACAGCGGACAGAGAGACTGCAATGCCAGGAGAAACAGTCACTTATCAGATCTGCATCATCAATACCGGGGAAAAAACACTTCATTCTGTTGTGGGGACAGAACGTTTTCAGGCAGAGGGGATTGAGGCTCGTTTTGTGGAACAGGAAGGGATTACATTAAACAGTACGAAAACCAAAGCTCTGATCGAAAAAATAGCGCCAGGGGAAGCAGTATCCCTTCAGGCAGAGGTGAAGATCCCGGAAAAAACGGTAAATCAGAAGCTTTTTAACAAGGTAACCGTCACAAGCCAGGAAACCGGTGAGAAACAGATGGAGGCATCCGCCGAGATCACAGTAGAAGGAAACGAGACACCGACACCAGAAGAAAGCCCTGAGGAAAAGACAGGAGGAGATCCTTCTTCCGGACAGGAAGAAATGGCAAGGGCAGCATCTTCTCATCCACAGACGGGCGACAATACGGAGCCGTCGCTGTTTGTACTGCTGGCAGTGAGTGCTGGGGTGACGGGGATGGGAGTTCTCTGGCTGCGAAGAAAATATGCCCGGATCTATGGCGGAAAATGACATTGCGTGTTCTGGTGAAAACAATAATAAACGGGCTTTTTACAGGGAGTGTCCTGGCATAAAGAAACGTTGAAAACAGGGGGCAGGTGTGCTATTCTATATGGTATGTACACAAAATAAGAACAGTATACCTTCCCGTATCCTGACTGTCATCTGGCAGCCGGAAAAAGGGAAAATGGAGGAGAAAAATGAAACTTTTATCCTTATTAGAACATCTTGAATACAAATGCCTTCAGGGAAATACAGACCAGGAAGTTTCTTCTGTTGTGTATGATTCCCGTAAAGTAGAAGAGGGAAGTCTTTTTATCTGCATCAGAGGCGCAGTTGTGGACGGCCATAAATTCGTGCCGGATGTTGTGGCAAAAGGTGCAAAAACTCTCATCGTAGAAGAACCGGTGGAAGCTCCGGCAGATGTAACTGTGATCCAGGTGGAAGATACCCGTTATGCCATGGCGTTTATTTCCGCAGCATGGTTCGGACATCCGGCGAAGAAACTGAAAACGATCGGAATCACGGGAACCAAGGGTAAGACAACCACCACTTACATGGTGAAGTCTATCCTTGAAAATGCAGGATATAAGGTTGGCCTGATCGGAACGATCGAAGCCATTATTGGAGAGAAACATATCCCGGCAGCCAATACAACACCGGAATCGTATATGGTTCAGAAATATTTCCATGATATGGTTGAAGCGGGCTGCGACGCGGTAGTTATGGAGGTTTCTTCACAGGGACTGATGCTCCACAGAACCCAGGGATTTGTCTTTGATTTTGGAATTTTCACAAATATTGAGCCAGATCATATCGGACCGAATGAACATAAAGATTTCGATGATTATCTTCACTGTAAATCCATGCTTCTGAAACAATGTAAGGTTGGTATCGTAAACCGTGATGATGAACATTTTGAACGTATTATCGATGGCCATACCTGTGAGCTTGAGACATACGGATTTTCTGAAAAAGCGGATCTCCGTGCAGAAGATGCGAAACTGGTGGGAAGAAAAGGATATCTTGGAATTTCCTACCATGTAAAGGGACTTCTTGATTTTCCGGTGGAGATCGATATTCCTGGCAAATTCAGTATTTACAATTCCCTGACAGCCATCGCCATCTGCCGTCATTTCAAAGTATCTGAAGAGAATATCATCAAAGCGCTGAAAGTAGCCAAGGTGAAAGGTCGTATTGAGATGATCAAGGTATCCGACGAATTTACGCTGATGATCGATTATGCGCACAATGCCATGGCGCTTGAGAGCCTTCTTGGAACATTGAAGGAATATAACCCGCACAGACTGGTATGCCTGTTTGGATGTGGGGGAAACCGCTCCAAGCTCCGCCGCTATGAGATGGGTGAGGTTTCCGGCAAGATGGCAGATCTCACGATCATCACTTCTGATAATCCACGTGATGAAGATCCTCAGGCCATCATCGATGATATCAAGATCGGAATGGCGAAAACCGATGGTAAATATGTAGAGATCCCTGACCGTAAGGAGGCTATTGCCTATGCGATCCATCATGGAGAACCGGGAGATATCATTGTCCTCGCAGGAAAAGGACATGAGGATTACCAGGAGATCAAGGGTAAGAAATATCCGATGGATGAGAGAGTTCTGATCCGGGAAATCCTGGAAGAAGATCGGAAAGCGTAATCGGATGGTCTATGCAGATGTGATCATTGACATTTCTCATGAGAAAGTTGACCGGGATTTTCAGTACCGCATTCCGGAAGAACTGGAACCGGCCATAAAACCAGGCGTTGTGGTTACTGTACCGTTCGGGAAGGGAAATACACTCCGAAAGGGTTATGTGATCGGAACTTCTACAGAAGCCAAATATGATGCCTCGAAGACGAAGGAAATCCAGGGAGTGTCCACGGACAGTGAAACAACGGAATCCAGACTGATCGCACTTGCGGCATGGATGAAAGAAACGTATGGTTCTACCATGATCCAGGCACTGAAAACAGTACTTCCTGTAAAAGATAAAGTAAGAGCCAAAGAAAAAAAGCTGATCTTTTTTACCGGGGAGAAAGCGCGTGCACAGAAGCTTCTGGAAGAACTGGAAGGCAGTCGCTTTAAAGCTCGTGAAAGATTTCTGAGGGCAATTCTGGAGGCAGGAAGTCTGGATTATACCTATGCGTCAAAAGAGCTTGGAGCCAGTATTTCTGTCCTGGATTTTTTTGAAAAAAAGGGCCTTATAAAGATTGAAAGCCAGGAAATGTACCGCATTCCGAAAAACAGTGGACTGGTAAAAGAGGACGGGGAACTTTCTCTGAATCAGGAACAGCAGGAAGCCGTTGCAGAGATTTTTCAGGAATGGCAGAAACCGGAACCGAGACCTGCACTTCTTTTTGGAGTGACCGGAAGCGGAAAGACGCAGGTTTACATGAGGCTGATCCAGGAAGTACTGGAAGAGGGAAAACAGGCCATTGTGCTGATTCCGGAAATTGCACTTACCTATCAGACAGTCCGGCGTTTTTATGCCATGTTTGGAGATAAAGTTTCTGTCCTGAATTCCAGACTTTCCCAGGGAGAACGTTATGACCAGTTCAAAAGAGCGAAACGTGGCGAGGTGCAGGTGATGGTGGGACCCAGATCTGCGCTGTTCACCCCGTTTTCCAATCTGGGACTGATCGTTATCGATGAAGAACATGAACCCACCTATAAAAGTGAAAATACACCAAGGTATCATGCCAGGGAAACAGCCATTCAGAGAGCAGGCATGGAACATGCCCGTATTGTTCTGGGATCTGCAACACCGTCACTGGAGGCTTACAGTCATGCCTGTGACGGAGAATATCTTCTGGTACGATTAAACGCCCGTTATAAAGAACGGCCGCTTCCCCAGGTATCAATTGTTGATTTGCGGGAAGAATTAAAAAAAGGTAACCGTTCCGTGCTGAGTATGGAACTGAAACAGCAGATGGATCATGCACTTAAGAACAGGGAACAGGTTATGCTGTTTCTGAACCGGCGGGGTTATGCAGGTTTTGTTTCCTGCAGGGCATGTGGGCACGTGATGAAATGTCCGCACTGTGATGTGTCTTTAAGTGAACATAATGGCAACCGTCTGGTCTGCCATTACTGCGGATATGAAATTGCGAAACCGGAATCCTGTCCTTCCTGTGGTTCTCCGCATATCGGTGGATTTAAAGCCGGAACCCAGCAGATCGAGAAAGTCCTGGAAAAAGAATTTCCCGAAGCCCGTGTCCTTCGAATGGATTTTGATACCACAAGGACAAAAGACAGTTATGAGAAGATCCTGGCAGCTTTTGCCAGACATGAGGCGGACATTCTGGTGGGAACGCAGATGATCGTTAAAGGACATGATTTCCCGGATGTGACGCTGGTAGGTGTGATCGCTGCAGATCTTTCACTGAACATGGATGATTATCACTGCGGGGAACGGACATTTCAGCTCCTTACCCAGGCGGTTGGGCGTTCCGGCAGAGGAAATAAGGCGGGGCATGCGGTGATACAGACGTATCAGCCGGAGCACTACAGTATTCAGGCAGCAGCCATTCAGGACTATGAGAAATTTTATAAAGAAGAGATGATGTACCGGATGCTTCTGGATTATCCGCCGGCAGCTCATATGATGACAGTTTTTGGCGCGTGTCAGGATGAGGAACTTCTGAAAAAAGCCATGTATTATATAGAAGTTTTTATCCGCAGGGTAAGTCCGAAGGAGGAGCTTCATATGATCGGCCCTGCGGCGGCGTCTGTCGGGAAAGTAAAAGATGTTTACCGTCAGGTGATCCATCTGAAGCATGCAGATATACGTTTTCTCACAGCAGTCAGAGAAAAGCTGGAGAAATATATAGAGATAAATTCCGGATTCCGGAAGATATATATACAATATGATATGATGTAACGATTTCATAAAGAAAGGAAATCGCTGCAGATGAGTTAAAGGAGAAGAAAAAATGGCACTTAGAACAATTCGTGTACAGGGTGATTCTGTACTGACAAAAAAATCCCGCACAGTGGACAAAATGACACCAAGGATCGGAGAACTGATTACAGATATGCTGGATACCATGTATGATGCAATGGGCGTAGGCCTTGCGGCACCACAGGTGGGAATCCTGAAACGTATTGTTGTAATTGATGTAGGGGAAGGCCCGATTGTCCTGATCAATCCGGAGATCCTTGAGACCAGCGGTGAGCAGACCGGTGATGAGGGATGCTTAAGTGTTCCTGGAATGGCAGGACAGGTAACACGTCCGAACTATGTGAAAGTAAAAGCTCTTGATGTAAATATGGAAGAGCAGATCTATGAGGGAGAGGGACTTCTCGCAAGAGCGTTCTGCCACGAGATCGATCATCTTGATGGAAAAATGTATACAGAGCTTGTGGAGGGAGAACTTCACAAGGTAACTTATGATGAAGAAGACTAAAGGCGGGATAATATGAAAATTGTTTATATGGGAACTCCGGACTTTGCGGTGGCACCACTTGCGGCGCTGGTAGAGAACGGATATGAGGTCGAGGCAGTGATCACACAGCCGGACAAACCTAAGGGCAGAGGTAAGACCATGATGCCTACCCCTGTAAAAGAAGAAGCACTGAAACATGAGATTCCGGTACTGCAGCCGGTAAAAGTAAGAGATCCGGAGTTTGTGGAGAAGCTTAAAAGTCTTGCACCGGATATTATCGTTGTAGCGGCATTTGGACAGATCATTCCAAAGAGTATCCTTGATATGCCGAAATTCGGATGTATCAATATCCATGCATCCCTTCTTCCGAAGTACCGTGGAGCAGCGCCGATCCAACAGGCTGTGATCGACGGAGAAAAAGAATCCGGCGTTACTATCATGCAGATGGGAACCGGCCTGGATACCGGGGATATGATTTCCAGGATCGTAGTGCCACTTTCAGAGGATGAGACAGGAGGAAGCCTGTTTGATAAGCTTGCTGTGGCAGGAGCAGAGCTTCTGGTACAGACACTGCCGTCTATCTTTGACGGAACTGCCACCCGCGAAAAACAGCCGGAAGAAAGCCCGACACCATATGCAGCCATGATCTCCAAAAAAATGGGACTTCTGGATTTTGGAAAAAGTGCAGAAGAACTGGAGCGGCTGGTAAGAGGCCTCAACCCGTGGCCGAGTGCTTTTACCTTTATCAATGGAAAAACGCTGAAGGTCTGGAAGGCTTCTGTACTGAAAACGCAGGCCGGGAAAGTACCGGGAACTGTACTTGCCGCAGATAAAGAAGGAATTCAGGTAGCCTGCGGACAGAATGTGCTGGTACTTCATGAAGTACAGCTGGAAGGCAAGAAACGGATGGAAGTAGATGCTTTTCTGCGGGGCTATCAGTTGAAACCAGGAGACATGTTTAAAGATTCCAGGGAGTGATAAGCGATGTACGGATATGGTTATTATGGCTGGGGGATGGACCCCACGGTTCTGCTGCTTGTGATCGGAATGCTGCTTTCTCTGGTTGCATCCGCGAAACTGCACAGTACGTTTGCTGTTTATAAAAAGATTCGGAATCATTCCGGGATCACTGGCGCGGAAGCTGCACAGAGGATCTTAAGGGCAGCAGGTATCACGGATGTGCAGGTGGTTCCGATCAGGGGAAGCCTGACCGATCACTATGATCCAAGAACAAAAACAGTTTCCCTTTCTGAGGATATTTATGGAAGAAATTCACTGGCAGCAGTAGGCGTGGCAGCCCATGAATGCGGACATGCGATCCAGGATGCCATCAATTATGCGCCTCTGAACATCCGATCTGCCATTGTACCGGCAGCCAATATCGGCTCACAGCTTTCCTGGCCGCTGTTTATTGCGGGACTGATCTTTTCCATCCGTCCTCTGGTGACTTTGGGAATTGTTCTGTTTTCACTGGCAGTACTTTTTCAGCTGGTAACTTTGCCGGTTGAGGTCAATGCGTCTTCCAGAGCGCTGAAAATGCTGGAAAGTACCGGAATTTTGGGTACAGATGAAAAAAAAGGAGCAAGAAAAGTACTGACAGCGGCAGCGCTTACTTATGTGGCAGCTCTGGCAGCATCGATTTTACAGCTTCTGAGACTGATTATCCTTGCAGGAGGTAGAGATCGTGATTAACAGCGGAGTAAATACAAGAGAACTGATTCTTGAGATCCTGCTGGAGATTGAGGAGGAAGGCGAGCACAGCCACATTGCGATCCGCAATGCCCTTTCCAAATATCAGTTCCTTCCAAAACAGGAACGTAGTTTTATAACGAGAGTATGTGAGGGAACCCTGGAATACAGGATCTACATTGATTATGTGATCGATTCTTTTTCCAAGGTTCCTGTAAATAAGATGAAACCACAGATCCGTGAGATTTTAAGAAGTGCGGTATATCAGCTGAAATTTATGGACAGTGTTCCGGACAGTGCTGTGTGCAATGAGGCTGTAAAGCTGGCACAGAGAAAAGGCTTTTATAATCTGAAACCTTTTGTTAACGGTGTACTTCGCACGATTGCCAGGGAAATAGGAAAACTGGAACTTCCATCCAGAGAGGAAGACGAGGTACGTTATCTCTCTGTGAAATATTCCATGCCGGAATATCTTGTAGAAAAATGGAAAGCTGCCTACGGTGTGAAGACAACCGAGAAGATCCTGGAAGATTTTCTGACAGAAAGACCGATCACTGTGCGGTGCCGGACGCATAAGGCTTCTCTTAAGGAGATTGTTACAAGCCTGAAAGCACAGGGAGTGACAGTACAGCAGGCACCATACCTTCCGTATGCCCTGAAGATTTCGGATTACAATCATATCCTGACACTGGATGCATTCCTCCAGGGAAAGATCCTTGTGCAGGATATCAGCTCCATGCTGGTGGCAGAGGCAGCCAGTCCGAAAAAGGGCGATTACATTATCGATATGTGTGCGGCGCCGGGTGGAAAAAGTATTCATGCTGCCGATAAAATGGGTGATTATGGAAATGTGGATGCAAGGGATGTAAGCCAGTATAAGGCAGACCTTATCAAGGAGAATATCCACAGAACCGGTGTGATCAATGTAGATGCGAAGGTTCAGGATGCGACCGTATATGATCCGGATTCCGAGCAGGCAGCGGATATCGTTATCGCAGATGTACCCTGCTCCGGATATGGAGTTATCGGTAAGAAGCCGGAGATCAAATATCGGGCAACACCACAGAAACAGGAAGAAATTGTAATGCTCCAGAGAATGATCCTGGATAAGGCGGCGAAATATGTGAAGCCGGATGGAACACTGATCTTCAGCACCTGTACCATTGCCCGTGAGGAAAACGAAGAAAATGTATTATGGTTTTTAAAGAACTATCCGTTTCGACTGGAAAGTCTGGACCCGTATATTCCGGAAGAACTTCACTGCAAATCCACAAAACTCGGGTATCTGCAGCTTCTGCCGGGGATACATAAGACAGACGGATTCTTTATTGCCAGATTCAGAAGGAAATAATAAAAATGACAGATATAAAATCCATGACAATGGAGGAACTGAAAAATCTGATGACAGAGATTGGCGAAAAGCCTTTCCGCGCAAAGCAGATCTATGCATGGCTTCATCAGCAGCTGGTTACCTCCTGGGATGAAATGACAAATCTTTCCAAAAGCCTCCGCGAGAAACTGTCGGTTTATCCGATCACAGCACTCAGCCAGGCAGATGTGAGGATTTCAAAAATCGACGGAACCAGGAAATACCTGTTCCAGTTGGAAGACGGAAATGTGATCGAGAGTGTTCTTATGAGATATCATCACGGAAACTCTGTATGTATTTCCTCACAGGTAGGGTGCCGTATGGGCTGCCGGTTCTGTGCTTCTACCATCGGAGGCCTGACCAGATGCCTGAAACCTTCCGAGATGCTGGACCAGATCTACCGGATACAGGCAGATACCGGAGAACGGGTGGCAAACGTGGTAGTGATGGGAACCGGTGAGCCGATGGACAATTATGATAATCTTGTCCGTTTTATCCGGATACTTACCGACGAAAACGGACTTGGCATCAGTCAGAGGAATGTAACGGTTTCTACCTGTGGCATTGTTCCGAAAATGTATGATCTGGCAGAAGAGAAACTGCAGATCACGCTGGCGCTTTCTCTTCATGCGCCTAATGATGAGAAACGTCAGGAACTGATGCCGATCGCCAATAAATATTCCATGGATGAGGTTCTGGATGCCTGCAGAAACTACTTCGACAAAACAGGCAGAAGGATCACTTTTGAGTACAGCCTTGTGGCTGGTGTGAATGACAGTGAGGAAGATGCAAAACAGCTGGCCGGCCGTATTAAGGGGATTAACTGTCATGTGAATCTGATTCCGGTTAATCCGATCAAGGAGCGTTCCTATGTGAGGTCTACTCGACAGGCTGTGGAGAATTTCAAAATAAAACTTGAAAAATACGGAATTAATGTTACTATTAGAAGGGAAATGGGCAGTGACATTGACGGTGCCTGTGGACAGCTAAGAAAAAGTTACATGGAAAAAACAGAAAGCGAGAAGTGACATGAGGATATACTCAGCTACTGATGTAGGGCAGAAGCGGAAGATGAATCAGGATTACGTGTTTGTGTCTGAAGGTCCGGTAGGAAATCTGCCTAATCTATTCACAGTCGCGGACGGGATGGGTGGCCATAACGCCGGTGACTATGCATCCTCACATGCAGTACGGATCCTTGTGGATGAAATCCGTGAAGATGCGGATTACAATCCGGTGAAGGTTATTCGTCATGCGATAGAAACTGCAAATACGGAGATCAGAAACCGTGCGCAGGAAGACGAGAACCTCCGGGGCATGGGAACCACTATGGTAGTGGCGACTATTGTAGATCAGTATGCCTATGTGGCCAATGTAGGTGACAGCCGTTTGTACGTGATCCAGGACGGAATCCACCAGATCACCAGAGACCATTCACTGGTTCAGGAAATGGTGAAAATGGGTGAGATCAGTGAAGAGGAAGCACGGAACCATCCGGATAAGAACATTATTACACGGGCACTTGGCGCAGAGAAAACGGTGGATGTGGACTTTTTTGACCTGAAACTTGAGGAGGGATGTACGATCCTTATGTGTTCAGATGGTCTCAGCAATATGGTTGCAGATGAGAAGATTGAAGAGATCATATCCGATCCGGAAGCAGATATTGATCAGAAGGGCAGTGCGCTCCTTCGGGAAGCAAATCAGAATGGTGGTAAGGATAATATTGCAATCGTACTGGTAGAACCATTCACGAATGAGGTGGAAACATGTTGAAGACGGGAATGATCATAGCCGAGCGCTATGAGATCGTAGGAAAAATCGGAACTGGCGGAATGGCAGATGTCTATAAGGCTATGGATCATAAGCTGAACCGCTTTGTGGCAGTGAAGGTCCTGAAACCGGAATTTCGGGAGGACACCACGTTCATCAAGAAATTCAGAAGTGAGGCTCAGGCTGCAGCCGGTCTTACCCATCCGAATATTGTCAATGTATTTGACGTAGGAGATGACGGTGGTGTTTATTACATTGTCATGGAACTGATCGAGGGAATCACCCTGAAGGAATATATTTCCAAAAAAGGCAAGCTCTCTATCAAAGAAGCTACAAGTATTGCTATCCAGGTCTCAATGGGACTGGAGGCTGCACACAGCCATGGAATCGTGCACAGAGATGTGAAACCGCAGAATATCATTATTTCCACAGATGGTAAAGTGAAGGTGACGGATTTTGGAATTGCCAGAGCTGCGTCATCCAACACCATCAGTTCCAATGTGATGGGATCTGTACATTACAGCTCTCCTGAGCAGGTGAGAGGCGGATACAGCGATGAGAAGAGTGATATTTATTCTCTGGGAATCACACTGTATGAGATGGTAACAGGAAGAGTACCTTTTGACGGAGATACGACCGTTGCCATTGCGATCAAGCATCTTCAGGAAGAAATGGTTCCGCCAAGTGTGTATACACCGGATCTTCCGTACAGTCTGGAACAGATCATACTGAAATGTACACAGAAGAGCGTGGATCGCCGTTATACCCGAATGGAAGATGTGATCGCAGATCTGAAACATTCACTGATCGATCCGCAGGGGGATTTTGTGAAGCTGACAACTGTGGATACAGATGCGAAGACAGTTGTGATCTCAGAGGAAGAGCTTGGAGAGATCAAACACACTCCGAAGCAGATCACCAAGGCGGAAACAGCTGCTCTTGAGAAAGAAGAGTATGATGATAATGACTATGATGACGCGGAAGATGACTACGAATCCGGGAAAAGATCCGGAAAGAAAAAGAAACATGGAGCTGGAAGAGGACTGACGATCGCTGCATTACTTGGCGGTACAGTTCTGCTGGTTGTTCTGGTGGTCGTTCTCGGACGTGCAGCCGGGCTTTTTGGAACAGGAAGTTCGAAGAGTAACAAGGCAGAACAGAAAGCAGAAAGCGCATCAGACAGCATGGCAACAGTTCCGGATCTTGTAGGAAAGACAGAGGATGAGGCCAAGGCTCTTGCAAATGATGCACATCTCGGTGTACAGATGGCAGGAGAAGAGGCATCTGATCAGGAGAAAGGCAAGATTTCCCGTCAGGAAACAGCAGCAGGAACTCAGGTTGCGGAATATACAACAGTGAAATACTGGGTAAGTACCGGAACACAGCAGATCACGATTCCGGATCTGGATGGACGTACAGGAATTGATGCCCAGCAGACACTGGAAGATCTGGGCCTTAAGGTAACTGTTCAGAAGGAGTACAGTGATACCGATGATAACGGATATGCGCTTGTAGATCCTGGATATGTATACAGCGTAGAGCCGGCAGCAGGCACTTCTGTTCAGGCTGGTTCTTCAGTAACGCTGACAGTCAGCCGTGGCGTTGATTATGGCGATAATGCCGAAGTTCCAAGCGTTGTTGGAATGAGCAAGGATGATGCACTTACAACTTTAGGTAAGTTTATCGATATTCAGATTACAGAGCAGCAGAGCTCAGAAGCAGCCGGAACTGTGATTGCACAGGAGCCGGAAGCTTACGCGGCAGCAGATCCGGATCAGCCAGTCTATCTGACGATCAGTTCCGGAGATCAGGTACCGTCTGCAGACAGTACAGCATCTGCAGACAGCACGGCGACGACAGACAGTACAACAACTACAGATAGTACCGCAGCTACAGACAGTACGGCAGCTACAGATAATACAGCTTCCACAGACAGTACAGCATCTGCAGACAATACTGCCTCCACAGGAAGTGCAGCCTCCGGTTCCGGCTGGAAATGTACACAGGTTCTGGATACACCGTCCGGTTATAATGGAGGAGCGATCCGTCTGGAACTGATCCAGGATGTCAATGGAGAGCCGACAGCAACCAAGATCATTGACGGACAGAAAGTAAGCTTCCCGTATCAGCTGGATGTGACCGGAGCAGACGGAGTCTCAACCGGTACGATCTATCTCTACGAGGAGACAGATGGAAATTATCAGCAGCTTGGAACCTACACCGTTACTTTCAAGAAAGCTGACTGATCATGCAGGGAAAAATAATCAAAGGTATTGCCGGATTCTACTATGTATATGCAGAAGACGGCAATACATACGAATGCAGGGCGAAAGGCATTTTTCGAAAAGATAAGCGAAAGCCCCTGGTAGGTGACAATGTGGACATTACAGTCCTGGATGAAAAAGAACTGGAGGGAAGCGTGACCGGGATCCATAAACGCAGAAATTCCCTGATCCGTCCGGCGGTAGCCAATGTGGATCAGGCACTTGTGATCTTTGCCATGGATAACCCGAAACCCAATTTCATGCTTCTGGATCGTTTTCTTATCATGATGGAGCGGGAAGATGTTCCGGCAGTCATCTGCTTTAATAAAAAAGATCTGGCAACAGCGGAAGAACTGGAGTTTCTGTATGAGACCTATCAGAGCTGTGGCTATCAGGTAATATTATCAAGCGCACTGAAGGGAGAGGGGCTTGGCGAGATAGAAGCCGTGCTGAAAGGCAAGACGACAGTTGTAGCAGGCCCTTCGGGAGTTGGAAAGTCTTCTCTTACCAATTCTCTTCAGGAAGAAGTGGAGATGGAGACCGGCGAGATCAGCCGTAAACTGAAACGCGGAAAACATACCACACGCCACGCACAGATCATACCGGTTTCACAGGATACTTTTCTTGTGGATACACCGGGATTTTCCTCCTTATATATTGAAAATATGGAGGAACAGGAACTGAAGGATTATTTTCCTGAGTTCCGAAAATATGAAGGACAGTGCCGTTTCCAGGGCTGTCGTCATATACACGAACCGGGCTGTGCCGTTAAGGAAGCCCTTGAGAACAATGAGATCAGCAGACTCCGGTATGAGGATTATCTGGAGCTGCATCAGGAATTAAAAGAGAAAAGGAGATACTGAGTCATGGAATACCGATTGTGCCCGTCGATTTTATCCGCAGATTTTAACCGACTGGGAGAACAGATTAAAATTCTGGAAAAAGAAGGCGTAGAATATCTGCATATTGATGTTATGGATGGAGATTTTGTCCCGAGCATTTCTTTTGGAATGCCGGTGATCAAGTCGATCCGGAAAGAATCCAACATGTTTTTCGACGTACATTTGATGGTAACAGAACCGGAAAGATATATTCGCGATTTTGTGGAGTGTGGAGCAGATTCCATTACCGTACATGCAGAGGCATGTGAGGATCTGGAGCGCACACTGGAGCAGATCAAAGCTGCCGGTGTAAAAGCGGCTGTTTCTATTAAACCATCCACACCGGTCAATGACATCAGTCATCTTCTCGAAGACGTGGATATGGTTCTGGTGATGACTGTTCAGCCTGGATTTGGCGGACAGAAGTACATGGATGAGTGCACAGAGAAGATCCAGGAGCTTCGTGAGCTTATTGATGAGGAAGATCTTGATGTTGATATTCAGGTAGACGGCGGCATCAATGATGATACACTGGAGACAGTTATGCGTGCCGGTGCCAACTTCATGGTTGCAGGATCCTGGGTATTTAAAGGCGATGTAGCCGCAAATGTGCGACATATCACAGACAGGATTCACGATATTAAAGAAAAGCTGGACTGAAAATGATCGATACAGTAATAATCAGCGGGGGCAATATCCAGAATGGTTTTGCCCTCGATTTTTTAAAAAAAAGAATAAAAGAAGGCGGAAGAGAAAGCCTTGCCCTTGTTGCGGCAGACAGTGGAATGGAATGGTTCATGAGGAACCGGGAATTTATTCCGGATCTTGCAGTAGGGGATTTTGACAGCCTTTCAGAAGAAGGAAAAAAATACATGGAAAGTCTGAATGGACTTAAGATCATCAGGCTGAAACCGGAAAAAGATGATTCAGATACACAGTCAGCAGTCAATCACATGATCAGTGAAGGAAGCAGAGAAATACTGATCTTGGGGGCAACCGGAACAAGGCTGGATCATGTGCTCGCCAATCTCGGACTGCTTTCTATGGGAAGAGAAAAAGGAGTTCATATCGCACTTGCAGATCAGTGGAATTACATTACCCTGGTCGACAGTGGAACAGTTTTGAAAAAAGAAGAACAGTTTGGAAAATATGTTTCTTTCTTTACAGTTGGAGGGGATGTATCCGGGCTGACTCTGAAAGGTTTCAAATATCCTCTGGATGGATATGATCTGACTGTTGCTGACAGCGGCCTTACCGTCAGCAATGAGATTGCTGCGGAAACAGCGGAAGTTACATATGACAGAGGATCACTGCTTATGATCATGTCCAGAGATTAACACAGACCGGGAATTCATCCACAAAAAAGGACTTGTCAGAAAAACCACCAAAGATCCGGAAAAGTTGACAGTAATTGGTTGCAGACAGAGTTTGTGGGTGGTAAGATGTAAAAAAACTGTCAGGGAAGAAGGAAGAGTATGAAAACTGGAAAGAACAGACAGACGGGAAATCAGAACCCCTTTAATCCACAGTCATCCGGACAGGGAAGTCCTTATGGAAATGCCGGAGGAACACCGTTTGGAGGCGGAATGGGAAATGCCGGGGGAGCACCGTTCGGCGGTGGCTCCGGAGGTTTTGGAGGCGGCTCATTCGGAGGTGGAATGGGAAATGCCGGAGGAACACCATTTGGCGGTGGCTCCGGGAAATACAATGGACAGTTTGGATACAATGGAATGTCACCGATGAATACCAGGAAACGTACACGCTTTTCGAAATTGTTTCTGATCGTCTCACTTATTGTTTCTGTGATCTTTTTCCTGCTTGGAGAGGTTATTTACAGAACGCTGATCACAGGAGTGAATTCTGTGGTATTTATGGGAGTTTACTTTGCTTTGTTCGGACTGCTTTTGTCCATTGGACTTTTTGTTGTGGCGAAGATTTCTGATCTGGAGATCACATCGAATAAGATCCTGCTTGTCGGTGGCTGTGTCCTTTTGCTGTTAATACTTGGAATCCTGTTTGAATTTATTTATGAGCTGGATTTCAGTTCTGTGAGGACAGTAGCGGATAATTATGTTTTTGCGATCGATAATTCCGGTTCCATGCAGGACAATGATCCCAATCAGGAACGAGTGGCCGCGATCAAACAGCTTTTAAGTAACCGTGATGAGGATGTGGAATTTGCGGTATATACATTTTCAGAGGATATCCGCTGCATTCGTGAAATGATGCCGGTTTCCGCAGGAATCGAAGACTTTACCACAGAACCAAATGGAGGAACCCCTATTGTAGGTGTGCTGGGGAAGATCATGGATGACATGGAATCCGGAGCATTGCCCTACGATGAGGGAACACAGGTGATCCTTCTGACAGATGGATATGCAACGGATAATGGTTTCTTTGACTTCCGGTTAAATAAGATCCTGAAGAAATATAACAGCAAAAAAGTAAGCGTCAGCACAGTTGGACTGGGAAGCGTTGATGAGAATATGCTGAATGATATTTCCGGAAAAACAGGCGGAATCAGTGTGAGAACAGATAATGTAGACGAGCTTGCAACGGCAATGGCATCTGCGGTGCGTGTAACAGATACCAGCAGAAACCTTCTTTCTGCCCGTGCGAGAACGAATTATAACTGGGCATATGCGCTGATGCGTATTGTTTTCCTGATCATTCTTGGTGCCGGTTTCCTGGGGATCAAGCTTTTGGCAGTGGACAATACAGCGAACCTGGGAATGATCCTGATCTCGTCACTGATCGGGATCGTGTTGGGAGCTCTGATCATGGAAGTAGGCCTGAGCCTGATCCTGAACGAATTTTTTGCACGTCTTCTGATGACGCTGCTGTTTGGAATGATGATCACGACTCTGGAAAAGACGATCGTAGAAACAGCAAGCGGAAATATAGGTGTCAGATTTATGTGATCATGTGACTGTCGGTCACTTTGTAAACAGTGATATTATGTGGGATCCACTGGTATATCAAAGATACAGATAAGGTGTACAAAAGAGCTTCGGTGTGGTATAATTCATCCGTATTGAGGCTCTTTTTACGTGTGAAATACTGTAAGATCAAGTTATTCATAGGAGGAATATAGAGAAATGAAACTGGGAATTGTAATTTGCAGCCATTTTTTATGTATTCTCCTGTAAAATGATGAAGGTCGTTAAATGTCGATAGCTAGGGCATTTAGCAGCTTTTTCTCTAAGATGTAATCCTATATAAATTCATATAACTTATAAAAAAATGGCCCACCTTGTGGCCCACTAAAATAAGCGAAGAGTTCTGATACAAACATGAATGTTGAAGATATGTTAAAAATACCGCAATGTATATTTGTGTAATACATTGCGGTATTTTTTATGTACCTATCCTAAATCAGCAAATATTTGAAAATCCCTTCTTATTGTAGCATAATTTTCCCAAGCTACAGATCTTAAAATATGTTGTCTTTGAGAATATTGTTCAGCAGATGTTCGTACTGAAAAGTATACATCAAATTTTGCTTTGGTTTTTAGGCGCCGTTGAGTTAAGTATTTTGAATCAGGATCAATTGTATCAATAAAAGCATTCCCTTTATCTATTATTGTCTTATCATAGGGATCATTGTTTGCAATGCAATTAAGTAGGTAAGTTTCTAATGCACCATTTTCATTGAATGGAATAAACAGTAGAAGTAAGTCGAAATTTTTGGAACCATCTATTCCATTTACGCTGCCTTTATTCCATACACCTTTTTGAATAGGATTTGTAAAGGTTGCAGATGTTTCTGATAATCTATCCTGAATGTTATGAATCATATCCTGAGAGGTATTGGCTTCATCATTATCGGTGAATATTACAATTTTGTCGAAAAAATCTTTTGTATTTCCAGGTGCTGCATTTTCATTTGCAGTTATTGCGGTAATTAGACCATCAACTAATTTGCTGCAACCTTTTGTTTCAGCGATATTTAATCTATGCTGATTTTTGATAAAAGAATTACTCCAACATTTGTTTGTTATTCTAAGTCCGGTGTCGTCCTTGTATCTCCATGAATGAACTTTTTCCAAATAATATTGAAGAAGAACACAATCTGTTTTTCCTTCACATAAAATTAAACTATTCATTATCTAAGTTCCATCCCCATCTTATTTTGTAAATCAAGTGCTTTTTGACAACTCAGTTTCCTTACATAATTTTTTTGTTCATTACGATATAGCGTATATACATTTATTCCATCGCTATATTCATTGTCACAAGTTAATAAGGTGTCTAATGCTTCTTTGCTATGAGTGGAAACAAAGAGCTGAATATTTAATTTCCTGGACCATCGGATTAACATGTTAAATACTTTTTTCATTGCTGATGTATGAATTGAAGTTTCAACCTCATCAATTAACATTACGCCTCCTTTGTTTGACGCCATTGCAGAAAAAATAGCCAATGATTTTTTTAATCCGTCTCCATAAACAGAAATTGGAATGGCACTGTTGTGATCACTAGTTCGAACATAATATACTGTATTTCCCATTTCTTCTACTGCAATGATACTTGTTATTGAAGGATCAAATTCTTTTAGTATTTCGATTAACTGTTCATGGTATTCTGTATCCAGAATAACTTTTTTCATGTAGGAAAAATCATTTTCTAGGCCATCTCTTGGCTCTAAAAAAACGGTGTTTCTTTTGGCTTTTGTTTTTATGTTTTCCGAATCTGTTTTAGTTATAGGGTTACGTGGAGGTTTTCTTTGAAAATCATATATTTCAAATTCGATTATATCACGATCCGCTTGGATTTTTATTTCCATGACGGTAGTGTCGATATAAACGTCTTCTACATTTGGATTTCCGGTTCGAATAAGCCCATTTATTCGATTTTGTTCTTTTTCTGTTATAGATGTTTTATATTCTTCTGCGGTCATACATACGGAAAGTTCTCCATATTTAGAAAAATCCCCCTTGAATTGGACTTTTTTTTCTTTATCTATAGGAAATATATTACGATACGCATTATAAAACATTACGCCTCTGGAGCTAGTACTCTTTTTTTTGGCAATTTCATTCCATACGTTTACAGATAGTGGCATTCTTAAAGCACAAATCATTTCCATTACAGATGTTTTTCCGGTATTATTATCTCCAACTAAAATATTTACATGGTTAAAATCTTTTAAATCTAATAGGTTTATACCTCTATAACAATCTACATGAAGATTTTTCAGTATAATAGCCATTTTTCCACCTCCATTTTTTTATATGCTCTTTTAGTATATTTCAAACTGAGATTTTGTATTCTGTGTTAAGCTGTTTTTCTAGATAAATTTTAGCGTTTGAAGGTAATAATAAATCTTATACGAATGAAAAACGTGAATTATCAATGCTGTGATAATGATAACACAAAAATAAGATAATTAATATTGTAATTTATACACAGAACGATTATTTTTCAGAGAAAGTTTATTTACAATTTCGGGGAACACTCAAGATTTAGAGTGTTTCCCTGCTTTTTTTCTGAATAAAGACTTCGGTTTGGAAAATTTTATTCCAGACCGGAGTTTTTTCTAATATAAAGATCTACAGCATCCTTGCTGACTTTCCAAACCTTACCGATACGAAATCCTCTGATTGTTTTAGTACGAAGCAGTTCATAAGCACTGTTTCTTCCAATTCCAAGATATTCTGCTAATTCAGGTACTGTCATAACAGTTGATTCTTCAGATGTGACATATTGTCTCGGATAATATATTCTATTGTCGATCATTGTTAAAACGCCTCCTTATATGTATTGACTTTACTTGTATGTTAAAGGAGTTTTTGTTTAGTGCTGTAGTATAGAAAAGTATGATAATAAAACTCAATTAAAATAAGTGTCTAAAGATACAATGAATTACACAAAAATGTAAGAAATTACACAGACAAGTAACAATGTAATAATCTCTACCGCTTGAGGAAATTAGGACGGAAATAATAAGAAATAATATTACTGCCCGAAATTCCTCAAAAAAGGAAAGATAAAAAATATATTGTTACTTGGCTGAGAGAGTAACTTACATTGGGTTCAGTCAGTGCAAAAAAGGAGGATATCATGAATAAGTATGAGATTGTAGTACATTTAGATGAACAGGAGTTTACTGAGAAACCGCGTAATGAAATGATAGGAATAATTTCCAACAGAATTACCAGAAAGCGTGTAAAAATTTCATTAAAGGAGTTTAGGCACTATGTTGGAGAAAAGGGAGTAACTTTTACAAGGGCTTTATTTAAAGGAAAAAGAGTTACAGATTCTTTTGAAGAACAGGTATTATTTGCTGTAGATATAGATGGAGGATTATCGTATCAGGAATTTATGAAAAGATCTGAGAATTATGGTATACTGCCTTTTCTGGTATATGACACATTCAGTGCGACATCAGAACAGGAAAAGTTCCGAGCAGTATATTTAATGGAAACAGTGATTGAAAAAAAGAATCTGGCAGAACTGTTTAATGTAATGCTGATTAAGGTGTTCCCAGAATCTGACAGATCTTGTAAGGATGTTACAAGAATGTTTTTTGGAGGAAAGAGGATAAAATATTTCAATGAAGATAATATTCTAAGAATAGAAAACCTTGTAAAAGCTTGCCAGTGTGAAATGGAAAAAGATCATAAGAATTATAGACGTAATATTGAAAAACTGGCTGGAGATTATGGGATTGCATGTAAAGGTGGATGTATACAAATATATAGGAAAGATACGGATTTGATTATGGATGAAAAAATTCCGCAAAGTGCTGATATTCTGGGTGGTATGGTCGTTGAATATGGATCAATTAAGAAAAAGGAAAAGATAAAAAAAGGAGTAGAAGGCAAAAGAGAAAAAAATGATAGTGAAAATAGGCTTAATTTTCCAATCTTAAGAATTGACAAAGATAAAATGCCTGCATATTGTCCATTGTACAGGGATCATTTAGATGAACATCTGCATCATAATCTGAAGTTTCTTCTTGCCACAAATTTACAATATATAAAAGGGGGAAAATCACTTTTTATGGCTGGAATAGAGGAAGAAACTGAATCAAGAAAAAACTGGGAAATGGAGTGGAAACAAATAAAGTCATATGGTTATAAGCCACAAAGTTGTATGAAGGGAGGATGTCCATATGAGAAAAAGTGTAATGTTGATTCGCTTTATTCAAAACTTACATGGAAAATTATTCCTTTAAGGAAAAAAGTGCCATATATTACACTGGAAGATGCACAAAATGAGTTACGACAATATTTACATGAAGCTGTAGAAGCGAAAGACAGAGGTATTCATTTAATAAAGGCACAAACAGCATTGGGTAAGACACAGGCATATTGTGAGCTTGCATGTGAAAAATCCGATCAGGCATTTATGTTTGTTGTTCCAACATTAGATCTTCAGGATGAGATAGTGAAGCGTTTGGAGGCTGTAGGAAGTCACTGTATAAAGACGGTAAGCTGTATAGAAAAAACAAAGGAACTGGATTTATCCATTTACAACGAACTGATAATGTTATATGACAGTGGTCAGGGAGATAAGGTAAAAGGAAGAATACAAGAGTATCTGGAATCAAATGGGGACGAATTATCTGAAATAACGATAGAAGAAATAAAAAGATGTTTAAATCAGCAAGAGAAACTTGATGGTAGCTGCAATGTGGTAACAACACACAAGATGTTTTTGAATCTTCCACTGAAAATTCTGGAGCAGTATGAAATCATTGTAGATGAGGATATCCTGATGTCTGTTATAAAAGATAATGGAAGTGTTTCCAGGAAAAAGATTACAGAAGCATTAGACGCAGGAATATTTTCCGGAGAAGCGGAAAAACGGTTGAAAATGCTTCAGAATCTGGAACCTGAGAAAGCAGTCAAGTTGGAACCTTTACGAATAAGTGAATTATCTGATAAGAATATGGTGCATTTTGGAGATCTGGTTGTTTTGCTTGGAAGTCAGGTCTTTTATTATGAAGAAAATACAGAAGATATTAGATATTTTAATCCAATGGAAATTCCGAAAGTAAAGACTGTAGTTTTATCTGCAACGTTAAATGAGAAAATATGGAAAGACTTTTGTAAAAACAGAAGAGTTAGGATGAATGAAGTGGGTACGGTGCAATACAGAGGAAAACTGATGCAGTTTACCTATCACTCTATGAGTCGTGAATGTATCAGAAAATTAGATGGTCAGAAAGTGAAAGAAGCAATAAAAGAAATAACAGGAGTTCCGGAAGAACAGATAATCACGTTCAAAAAGTTTATGGATGAATCGGAAATCCATTTTGGAAAAACTGAAGGATTCGATAAACTCAAGGGAAAGAATTTGGCTATTATTGGTACACCCCACTACATCGTTGCCCTGTATAAAATGGTTGGAAGGTATCTTGACTATGATACCAGTAAAAAATTATGCAGGCAGAGAGTAGAAAATTCCAATTATTCTTTCAATTTAATGACTTTTTCAGATGCAGAGATGCGAAATTTACAGATGTACATATTAGAATCTGAATTGGAACAGGCAGTAGGAAGAGCCAGATTATTACGCTATGACACAGTTGTTTGGGTGTTTTCAAACTTTCCACTCAGACAGGCAGAACTCAATCAGGAAGATTACTTAAAAGACTGATTCCAAAAGTTTACAGTTCATAATTAAAAAGAAGAATATAAAGAAAATGAGATGAGGGAGCAGATATTCAGATAAGCGAAGAATAGAATACTGCTATTTTTTATGCCTGAAATCGGTAAAGGTATAAAAGGGGTGGCTGGTAAGGTATTATCAGTCAATAGGCTGCAACGAGGATGGCAATTACAGTTGCAGGTCAGACATATCACACCGATTATCTGGTGATATGTCTGAGGGAATGCCTTGTTTTAAAAATTTTAGGAATTAATAAAGAAGAAATTATTAAAAGATTCTTTTGAATACGGCATATGGAGTACTGTCCTTATCATAAATGATACGACATATATTATGGGAAAACTGTAAAATGACATTTTATGGTTTTTCAGAGGTATTCTCTTTTGGAATATATTCGATTAGGTCATGCAAATCACAGTCGAGAACATAGCATAAGCGTTTTAATATATCAATATCCAGTCGTTGAATTTTATTATCTCTATAATTTCTTAATTGTGTACGTTGCATTTCCGCTCTGAAAGATAACTGGTTTAAAGAAATATCTCGTTCTTCTAAAATTTCTTTCAAATGAATCCTGATTTCACCATAATCATTAGAATTAACAGGAAGTTGACGCAAAGGGTTTTCTTTTTTGGATCTCATCAAATTGCTACCTCCTTATATTCAGATTATATTTTTATTATCATCATATTGTAAGGGTGATTAAGATATGGTATAGTTATATATGAGCATATATATACTCATATATACATGGAAAGGAGAGACAGTTAGATGGCAGGTAAGATATGTCCAAAATGTGGTCAGTATACTTTTTTTGAGACCACAAATGGAAGAAAATGTACAAAATGTGGTTATAGTATGGTTGTACCAGCAAATGCTGGAAAAGGTGGAAGAGGACAGAAATGTTCTAATTGTGGACAGTTTACAGTATTTAACAACAAATGCAGAAATTGCGGAGCTATTTATCAGTAGAAGGAGAGAGATAAAATGACAGATGCTCAGAGGGCTAAGTGTCATACTATTATACATACTGCCAGTGTTGCTGCCGCAGGTGTAGGTGCAGGATTAGCACAGGTTCCGGGAAGTGATAATGCTTTATTAACACCTATTCAGCTTACAATGACAATTTCATTAGGAAAAGTATTTGATATTGAGTTGACTGAGACGACAGCAAAAGCTGCACTAGGTTCTGTTGCCGCCAGTACAATAGGAAGGGCGGTATCACAAGTTCTTATAGGGTGGATTCCTGGATTAGGTAATGCAGTAAATGCAACTACAGCTGCTGGTTTGACAGAATCCATGGGCTGGGCACTGGCTAAAGATTTTGACAATCAGTCAAGAGGACTTTAAGAGAAAGATACCGGATTGAGTGAATTTAGACTTAATCCGGTATTTTTATACATATATTTTAGTATTCTGAAAAAACATATTTTTTACTTACATATTATAGTAGTGATTAATAATCAGAACCTCAATTCGGGGTTCTGTTTTTTTATGCACAAAAATACAGAATGGAGGGCTTACGCATGGAATTAGTCATTATTATCAGAATTGCAGCAGAAAAACTTATTGAGATTATCACAGGAAAACACTAAGGAGGCAAGAAAATGGCAGCAAATGTAGAAAGTATGTTTTATGTAAGAGAAACCCCATGGCATGGGCTGGGTACAAGAGTAATGGAAGCACCAGATTCAGAAGAAGCACTGGAATTAGCAGGATTAAACTGGAAAGTAAGGCAGGAGCCGATTTATACAGACAATAACCTTTTGATTCCAGGGTATAAAGCTAATGTAAGAGATCTGGATAATAAAGTGCTTGGTGTTGTAACAGATCGCTATAAAGTAGTGCAGAATGATGAAGCGTTTGCTTTTACGGATGGATTGCTGGGAGAAGGTGTACGTTACGAGACTGCAGGTTCACTTCTGGATGGGAGAAAGGTATGGATTCTGGCAAGGATGCCGAGAGAGTTTATTATTAATGGAGAGCAGATCAGCCCGTATCTTGTATTTAGTAATACTCACGACGGTTCGGGGGCAATTAAAGTGGCAGTTACACCGATACGTGTAGTATGTAATAACACTTTGAATCTTGCTTTGTCAACAGCAAGGCGTTCCTGGTCTATGGTACATACAGGAGATGTTCAGGGAAAAATGGAAGAAGCAAAGCAGACGTTATTTATGGCAGAAAAATATATGTCCAGATTGGGAAGTGAATTTGAATCTCTCAGAAAGATTAAATTAACAGACCGTCAGGTTATGGATTATATAGAGCTGCTTCTTCCATATGAAAAGGAAGATAATTCTCTTCATATCAGAAATATCAGTCGTCTTCGTGAAGATATGCAGAGAAGATATTTTGATGCGCCGGATCTGAAAGATGTGGGAAATAATGCGTACAGATTTGTAAATGCCGTATCAGATTTTGCGACGCATTCTGAACCTATTCGAAGGACAAAGAACTTCAAAGAGAATCTCTTTGCCAGAACTGTAGAGGGAAATCCATTGATTGATAAAGCGTATCAGATGGTTTGTGCGGCATAGGAGTATAGAGAGGTTGGATGATGGATAAAAGAAAATTACTGAAAAATAAAATTGAACTTGAGTGTAGCCAGTATTGCAGAAATATTCTGAGAAAAAGAAAAGGAACATTTGAGGACGACATAGAAAAAGTAGAAGCTTATAAGAAGCTTTCCAGATCAGCAATGCGGTATTGTGATGATATATCAGACAAAGGGGTGGAAATTCTTCTGATCTTCCCCAACCTTCTGATGTATTTTTACCAGAGATGGACTAAACAGGAAATTTCGATGGGAGAAAACATAGAGAATGCTATTAATAAAATTATTACAGCATATATTCAGGCAGAAAGTGAGGAAAACAAACATGAAACGTCTGGTATCAACAGTAGGGCTTCCTAAAGCGGAATGGCTCAAATACAGAAAACAGGGAATATGTGGAAGTGACGCAGGAGCAATAGCCGGAATGAATTCATATGTAAGTGCATTTTCGGTATATCAGGATAAGATTGCAGATGCAATTAAGGAAAATCCAGACAATGAAGCAATGAAACAGGGGAGAGATTTAGAGGAATATGTGGCAAAGAGATTTTCAGAGGAAACAGGGCTGAAAATAAAAAGAGCGAATTATATTTTCCAGAATGAGAAATATGACTGGATGCTTGCAGATTTTGACAGGTTGATTGTAGGTCAGAAAGCTGGGCTGGAATGTAAAACGGTAAGTCCATATTCGGCAGACAAATGGAAAGGCGGAGCAGTGCCTCTTAGCTATCTTTTACAGGTACAGCATTATCTGGCTGTTTCTGGTTATGAATACTGGTATATTGCAGCTTTGATCTACGGACGAGATTTTATCATCAGAAAAATTGAGCGGGATGAGGAAACAATCCGTAGTCTCATTAAAATAGAAGAACATTTCTGGTTTGAACGTGTTAAAAAGAACAATCCTCCGGAACCAGACGGAAGTGATGATTATACCGAAATGTTACAGGATACGTTCCATGCTGATGAAAAGAAGGAAGTCCACCTGTTTGGAATGGAAAAAGAATTGCAGAGACGTTCCGAACTGGATCGCCTGATTGAAAAACTGACTAAGGAGAAAACAGTGATAGATCAGAAGATAAAATTGCAGATGGGTGATGCTGTATCAGCAGTTGCACCGGATTACCGTATTTCGTGGTCACTGACCAATGTAAATCGACTGGATACTACTAAATTAAAAACAGAAAAACCAGATATTTATGAAAGCTATTTGAAGAGAAGCAGTAGCCGGAGATTTCAGGTAAAATATGAACCTGCGGCATAGAGGAAAGGGGATAAAAGATAATGTCAAGAGCAGAAAAAGTAGATTTGAAACAGGAATTACTACAGCAGGCGGCTGATTTACAGACACCGTCAGAAGAAACTGTGAAGCTGAAACGGAATATGTCCATTCCGGATATGGTTAAAGCACTGACACCGGAACTGAAAAAGGCTTTACCATCAGCGATTACACCAGAGAGATTTACGCGTATTGCACTTAGTGCATTGAATAATACACCGCAGTTACAGCAGTGTACACCCATGAGTTTTATTGCAGCTCTTTTAAATGCGGCACAGTTGGGACTGGAAGTGAACACACCACTGGGACTTGCATATCTGATTCCGTATAAAAATAAAGGACTGTTGGAATGTCAGTTTCAGATCGGATACAAAGGTTTGATTACACTGGCGTATCGGAATGGAAATATGCAGACAATACAGGCCCAGACTGTATATGAAAATGATGAATTTGAGTTTGAATATGGATTGAATCCAAAACTCATCCACAGACCGGCAACTTCTGACAGAGGTGATCCGGTCTATTTTTATGGATTATTTAAGACGCAGAATGGGGGATATGGATATAGTTGCATGAGCAAAGAGGATATGGACAGCTTTGCAAAAACTTATTCCAAGGCTTTTGGAAGTTCTTATTCACCATGGCAGACAAATTATGAAGAAATGGCGAAAAAGACGGTGATAAAACAGGCACTGAAATATGCACCAATCAGTACGGAGTTTCAGAGGGCATTATCTACGGATGAAACAATTAAAAACAAAATAGCAGTTGATATGACAGAGGCGGAAAATGAAATGGATTTTAGCATTCACGCGGCATAAGTGGAGGAAGAATGATGATTAGTTATGAAGAATATGTTGAGAAACTTAAAACAGGTTTAATGTTCAAAACACAGTTACCGGAAGAAAAAGTGTATTTTTGCAGGAAAGGCGAAAAATTTGCTGAGAAGGGGGACCGTCTGGTGATTGAATGTGTGGAAGCAGAGAAAGAAAAGGGTGCCATTGGTATTTATATCAGAGAATTATATGAAGAAGATCCACAAGGAGAAGCTGTTTCTGAGATAGTTAATAAAATTGCTGAAGAAGTTCGACAGGTACAGGAAAGCAGTTTCCTGACAAATGCAAAGAAGCTGGGAAGCTTTGAAGATGCAAAGCCACAGATTATGTTTAAAGCAGTTAATTACAACAGAAATGAGAAGGATTTGGAAGATGCTATATACAAGCAGATTGGCGACATCGCTTTAACGGTATATTTCAATATCGGAGAAATGAAAGGGGGAACTATCAGCACGAAGCTTCGTAAGTCTCAGATTGAAAGATGGAATAAGAGTGAAGAAGAAATATTTCAGTTGGCTGTAAATAATATGATCCAAAATGTCGAACCAAGAATTTACTGCTGGCAGAAGCTGATCTTCGATCTGGAATATGAAGGCGAAGAATTTATGAACAGAGCAGATAATGTTGAACTTAACAAAGGTCCATTGGGAAACTGTATGAGCACCAGAGAAAAATCTTATGGCGCAACTGTATTATTTTTACCGGGAGTGGCAGAACGTCTGGCAGAATTGCTAGATGGCGATTTTTATGCTGTGTTTACCAGTGTGCACGAGGTAATGATACATGCTGCTGAAACAGCAGATGTGGATGATTTGAAGGTAGTGTTAAAGAAAACAATGTCGGATATGACAGCAGAAGACGAGATTCTGACAGAATATGTTTATCGGTATGATAAAGTAAGCAGAAAATTTATTCAATACAGATAAAGACACATATATAGCCACAAGGTAAACAAAAACCCTGTGGCTATATAATTTAGAGAATAATGGTGTTAAAGAGATTGGATATATGCTTTTGAATTAAATCATTTTCTTTAGTTGATTTAAGATCATCTGGATAAGGCAAAAATATTTTAGAGGAAATATCATTGTCGTGAGGATAAAAGTAAGGATCAATAGGAATGAAATTTTTTATAAGCTCTACAATTTTTTTTTGCGAATCAGAGGATAGATTACCTGGAAAATCATATCTGTTCGATGTACTTAGTTGATTTTTACATAATTGAAGAATTACCTGATATGAGTCTTCCATGGGTGCATCTTTTGAAGCTCTCATTATTTCATCTTCACGAGCCTTTCCAATACTTTGGATATTTTGGACTGTTAGTTTAGTGAAATCACTTAAAATAAGACTGCTATTTTCGATACAATATTGTTTCACAAGAGAAAAAGCGTCTTTATTTCCATATATATTATGAAGTGTTACATACCACAAATCAAGCAGCAGAGGAAAGAGAAGCTGTGTTAGATGCTGGATGTAATTTGATAAAAGCTGTGGCGCATTAAATGCGAGAAAGGCATCGTACTGTTTGGCGTCTTTTAAATAACGATGATCTAGAAACATCATTTGATTTGGTTGGTCAGGATTTCTAAGATATCGTGGTGCTGTTTCGGCATTTGCGATACTTCTTAATGCAATATCCAGAAAGAAATGTCTAGAAAAGACGTTTGGCATCTTTAAGACATTAAGAAATTCCCTTAAAAGAGTATTTCCATCTAAGGTTTTAAGCCTTGATAAATAATTTTCGTCGGCATTTTTCTTTGGCAAATCAAATGCTGTATAAACTCTCTGGATATAAGTAAATGTATCAGCAGCAAAAAAATATTGTGCAGCGTTAGCGAAAGTAAAAAGAACTGGTATTTCGCTTGTATCTTCTTTTAAAAGATTCTGATGGTTGCAAATATGCTTCAAGACAGTATTGTATTTAGTCAAAACAGATATTGTCTGACGTGGATTGATTGTATTTAAGGAATGAATATAGTTGTAAAAATTGAAGAGGTCGTTTTCGTAAAAAGCGAAGAAACCAAACTCGGCAAAATAAGGTGAAAGAAACAATCTCTGATTGGATGAGTCCTTTTTAGAAGCTTGGATCAGGAGTTGTTCATTGGGCATTTTAGAAATACAGTCTCTAAAAAAGGAATTATTAAAAAATTTTTTATACCGGTTAGTGTATTGAGCAGAGATGGAACCATCGTATTCTTTACATCTATAGTATTTTTGATGAAATCTACCGGAAAGCTTAATATAGTTTTCTTCTTCATTTTGAGCAAATATATAGAAACTTTGAGTGACACAGTAGTTCATCAAGGCTATGTTGATCAGATCTGTGAAACCCTGATTATAACGAATATTATAAGGATCGCTAGAAAAATCTGGTTTGTGGGTGCTAAAATCACTTTCTCCAAAAAAAGATTCATTATGTGGTCCTGTATCAGTGAGAAAACTATGATACAGTTTACAGCTTGACAAAATTTGTTTAAAAAGCGCAAAGCAGGTTTCAAAAACAGAAGAGGTACTATAGTGGGGCAGTATATCTTTTGTTTTTTCAATGAGAGCATCAATATTGATATGGTAGAAGTATTTCAGACGATGATAGCTTCTGTTATAATCCCAGCCATTTGATTGGATGAGCTCATTGGAACAACTATCAATACCGTTTTTTCCTAAATGTTTTTTATTATGTAAAACAGTCATTTGCATCCTCCATATTAGAAATGAAATAAATGATTTAAAAAATAATAATTTACTATAAATAATATACTATTTTTAAATGAAAATGCAAATAAAAATACTTTAGTATCCGTATGATGATTTAAAAATATTGTATATAATCTAAATGAAATAAAAAAAGCCCGGAAATTCGACCTTAAAAATTTTTCTTGCTTAAAAAATCAGACTTAAGACAAGGATTAAAAAAGTTTAAAAGGAAAAAATAAGAATTCTCCGGGCATAGAGTTAAAGGAGAGGATAAAAATGTCAGAAATGAGCAGCAAAACATTAGTGGATATTGTTAACGGAACTAGACGTTCACCTATGGAGATTGTCGATAGAACTGGATGCTCACCTATGGAGCTTGTAGGCAGAGATGAAAAAAAATCCAAGGAATCTTGCCATAAAGTCCAGAAAAATTCACTCCACCTTCCGGTGCAAAATGAACGACAGTTGGAGTGGTTTTGTACAGATACACAGCAAGGCCATACAGAATCACATGAAACAAATACGTTTGCATTAGGCAGTTCAAATGAGGCATTGCCAGAGGCAAAAAGGACTACCCTGGACAGAAAAGAGCTTAAATACAATAAGCTGTTACGAGACAATAACGGGAAATTCCTTATTGTGCAGTCGGAGGGGTGTTATGCAAAAGTTGTTTTCAATTTTTATAATCCAACGCTATATGAATGCAAAAGCACTGATGACGATGATGGCGTTTATCAACTCGTATTACAGCTTGATGGTCGTCTAGTGAATTTATATCTTTTGCAGCGTAAATGTGGGCAAATATCTTACCTTATGAAAAAGCTTCGCGAAAATGGTGGGGTAATATATATTCAAAAACCTTCAATTATACAGAGCTGCATAGAACAGTTCTGGGAATTCTGTTTGAACACTAAGCAACCATATCCTGTGATAATACCGATACGTTATGGATGGTGCATTGCAAGTGGGAAAATATACTTTTGTAGGAAAGGAGCAACGAAACTATGGAAAGAAATAGTTACCTTGGCGAGATAGATTCTGTATTGGTTTTTCTTGCAATATATGGAAAAGTTAAGTTTGTTGTTGAGAACAAAGGCTATCCTATAGAACAGGGGATTGTTCTGGTTGCGGATAATGAACAAAAAGCAGCACAGTTTCAGGAGCACTTTTGCAGAGTGTTTGATAATGTCGAAGTATACCAGAAATGGAATAACAAGTCGGAAAAACCTGACAACTATTTTGTTGGTGTAATGTTAGCAAGGGGGAAAAAAATCCAACAGTTACAGGATTTTTTGATGGAACGAGACTTTCTTCCTGTAGTTATTACGGGAAACATTTTACCAGATTCTTTGAGAACAGACACATATATAATGCGAATCACAGATGTAACTGTGAAAGCATTGGAAAATCCATTGATATCAAAGATCCTTTTACAAATTGGTGATAAATGCACTTATGAAATTGACTATTTGCTGAAAAAAATAAATGAAATAAATCAGGAGATTTCGTATGAGCATATTATGGACGAGCGTAGAAATTTATACTTTGGTTTCATGCTTTGTGGAAAGATACTTTTTGAAGCATTGCCTGAAGCATCGGAAAAAGAATCGGATACTGAGTTGTGGATCACATATTTGAAACAAACAGAGAAGATACTGTACTTAATGGATGATTATGCCGGAGGTATAGATGTTGTTGAAGCAATAGTAGAAGCAATTTTTGACTATATACGAAATACCAATAAAAGAGTTACTGTCATTGACAGAGGATGTATTACAAAAAATGATGCGGAAAGCCTTGAAAAACAGGAAAGCATTCTTTGCGATGAGATGTACTATTATATTCCTCAACGCTTATTTACGGAAATGTGTAGGAGCGTTTTGGGAATTTGGTCAGTATGTGAATTGAAGAAGAAAGCTTGTGACTTAAACATACTAGTGTCTGATAACTCCGCCGATAATACCTGCAAGATCACTGTAAATATAGGAAATCAAAAGAAACGATTACGTTTTTTGAAAGTTGTAAAGGAGTGCTTTTTGAGTAGAGACAGTGAAGGGTTAGAAGGAGTCTACGAAAACAAAAATAAGAGAGAGGGGAATACAGATGAGCAATAACTTTATTGGTGAAAGAACCGGAAAGGAAATTATAGTAAGCAAGAATGCAGAGAATCAGCACATTTTAGAGCTGGGGATTTCAGGAACGGGGAAGTCTGTCCGTATGGCAGGCATTGAATTGGAACGAGTGCGGTCAGGAGAGACCGTCATCGCCATTGATACGAATGGCAGACATTATGGAATGCCATTACCATATACCAATATTATCGAAGTATGTGGAGAAGGATTGGGGTTGGATTTCCTTTCATCAATTAATCCGGCAGGAAATCGAATTGTAGAAATATCATACATAGCGGATTTGCTTTCTCGTGGACAGAATCTGGGAACAAGACAAATGAATGCTTTGCGTCAAGCGATAGATGCTGCAAGCAAAGTAAGGGAAATGTATGAATCGGATATGTCTGCAATCGGAGAGATGCTAAAAGAGCAGGGAAACGCTGTTGCTGACAGTGTATATAGTCGTTTATGGGACATTTTGGAAGGGGATTTTTTTCGGAATGGAGCTAAAACATTTCAAAATGGAAAAATGAATATTTTATCGTTCAAGGGGATAAATCCATCTACACAGAAAATCCTTATTGAGATTTTTATAGGTGCTTTGTGGAGACAAATGCGAATGAACACTTCTCCAGTTGTAAGATATGATATAACTCTTACGGTTGATGAAGTACAAAATTTGTCTATGTCAAAAAGCTCAGTTTTATTTGAATTGCTTACAGAAGCGCGGTCATATGGACTAAAGCTTCTATTAGCTACACAGTCGATGAGCGTGTTTAACAAAATGCAAATTTCTGCATTGAATCAATGTGCGACCAAACTACTGTTTAAGCCAGTGGCAAACGATACAGTAAATCTTTCCAAAATGCTAAATGGAAATAATAAAATTTGGACGAAAATTTTGGAAGATCTCAAGGTAGGTGAGGCAGTTGCAGTAGGAACATTAGCCTGCAATGGAAAGGATATAGCAGGTCCTGTCATGACTACTATGTCACTTGAACGGCTTACAGAGAGGAGGGCTTTGCATGAATAAAAACGTCAAAATTCCAATCTGCGAAAAGGCAGCTCTTACGATTGAAGAAGCAGCGGAGTATAGCAACATTGGGCAAAATCGTCTTGGTATGCTGTTGAAAGATCCACGCTGTACCTTTGTACTCTATGTAGGCAAGAAGAAACTGGTGAAACGCAGAGAGTTTGATCAGTTTATATCCCAAAGTATTCAGATTTAGCATTTAACAAGATATATACAAAAGAGCTTCGATGTGATATAATTCATGCGTATCGGAGCTCTTTTTGTGAAAGGAGCGCGATTATAATAGGAAAAGATTTAAAAGGACGGGAACTGGGAAAGGGAATTTCTCAGGAAAAAAGTGGATTATATTCAGCCCGATATGTAGATAAATCGGGTACAAGAAAACATAAACGGTTTAAAAAGTTGCAGGAATGCAGAAAATGGATGGCAGATTCTACTTATATAGATGAGCACAGTGATATTTCTGTACCGGCAAATATGCTGGTTGATAATTGGTTTGATTACTGGATCGATATCAAAAAGAAAACAGTGCGTTATAATACTGTAAGAAATTATCGGGAGAGATATGAACGCAATATTCAACCAGTAATTGGAAAAATGGTGTTATCAGAGGTAAAACCCTTGCACTGTCAATTGATTTTTAATCGAATGTCAGAAGAAGGGTATAGGACAAGTACGATATACCAGACGAGAATAGCACTTTTTAATATGCTTGAATTTGCCAGAGAGAATGATGTAATCTGTAGAAATCCATGTAAGCGGTCAGTTAAGAGTGATATGGGAAAACCATCCCAGAAAAAGGCTGCTTTAACAAAAGATATACAGAAAACATTTCTGGAAAATGCAACAGGGCAGGGTTATGAGAACCAATACCGTTTTGTTTTACAAACTGGTCTAAGAACTGGAGAAATGGTAGGATTGAAGTGGGAAGATATTGATTTTTCCAAGAAAACTATGAGTATTCAGAGGAGCATGGAATTTCGGCATTCTACAGGAGAGTGGCGAATTGGTGAACCTAAAAGTAAATCTGGCTATCGTATAGTTCCATTAACCGATGAAGCTATTTCCATTTTAAAAGATCAGAAGAAAAAAAATAGCAATATCAAAGTGATTCCTATGGAATGGAGCGAATTTATATTTCTTTGTAGAAAAGGAACACCTGTAAAAAACAGTACATATGATACAGCACTATTTAAAATATGTGACAAGGCAGGGATTCCTCATTTTTCAATGCACATACTGAGACATACATTTGCGACTAGGTGTATTGAGGCAGGAATGAAGCCAAAGACATTGCAAGTTCTTCTTGGACATTCAAACATTGGAATTACCATGAATTTATATGTCCACACCACCGAGGAAGAAAAACAAAAAGAAATTGACCTGGTGGCAGATGCTTTGAAGGTGATTTGAGCCGAAGGGGACAGAAATGGCCCACAAAATGGCCCACCTGACATTAGAAAGTATCTGAAAATACCGTAAAATCAATACATTTAAAGGAGATATATAGAGAAATGAAACTAGGAATCGTGGGACTTCCGAATGTAGGAAAAAGTACACTTTTTAATTCACTGACCAAGGCCGGAGCAGAGTCAGCCAACTATCCGTTCTGTACTATTGACCCGAATGTGGGTGTTGTAACGGTACCGGATGAAAGACTGAATCTTCTGGGAGATTTTTACAAATCAAAGAAAGTAACACCTGCAGTGATCGAATTCGTTGACATCGCGGGACTTGTAAAAGGTGCATCCAAGGGAGAGGGACTCGGAAACCAGTTCCTTGCAAACATCCGTGAGGTAGATGCTATTGTTCATGTAGTACGCTGCTTTGAAGATTCCAATGTTGTCCATGTAGATGGAAATATTGATCCGCTCCGTGACATTGAAACGATCAATCTGGAGCTCGTTTTCTCAGATCTTGAGATCCTTGAGAGAAGAATTGCCAAGGTTACCAAGACAGCACGTATGGACAAAGAGGCTGCCAAAGAGCTTACATTCCTCGAAAAAGTAAAGGCTCATCTGGAGGACGGACAGCTTGCCATCACTCTTGAGACAGAGAATGAAGATGAGGATGCATGGCTTGCAACCTATAACCTTCTTACAGCGAAACCGGTGATCTATGCAGCCAACGTTGCAGAAGATGATATTGCGGATGATGGAGCAAATAATGCACATGTACAGGCTGTGCGTGAGTATGCATCCAAACAGAACAGCGAGGTATTTGTGATCTGCGCACAGATCGAGGAAGAGATTTCCGAGCTGGACGAGGATGAGAGAAAGATGTTCCTTGAGGATCTGGGACTTACTGAGTCAGGACTTGAGAAACTGGTACGTGCAAGCTATCATCTTCTCGGACTTATGAGTTTCCTGACAGCAGGAGAAGATGAGACAAGAGCATGGACGATCAAGATCGGAACCAAGGCACCTCAGGCAGCAGGTAAGATCCATACAGATTTCGAACGCGGATTTATCAAGGCAGAGGTTGTAAATTACCAGGATCTTCTGGACTGTGGTTCCTATGCAGGTGCCAGAGAGAAAGGCCTTGTCCGTATGGAAGGAAAAGATTACGTTGTACAGGATGGAGATGTGATCTTATTCCGATTTAATGTTTGATCATCAGCAGTCAGTAATTAACGGGCAGAGAAAAATCGGTATCAAGAATATATAACAGGTGATTTTATGGATATGTCAATTCGTTTTCCCGGCCTGAAACTGGTTTTGGACTATGTTCCGAAATCATTTGAGATTTTTGGATTTGAGATTACGATCTATGGTGTTCTGATCGCGGTCGGAATGCTCCTCGGAATCTTTTTTGTGGTGCTGGAAGCCAGAAGAAATCATGAGGATCCGGATGGATATCTGGATCTGACTATCATAACGCTGATCGCAGGCGTGATCGGTGCAAGGCTTTTGTATGCGGCTTTTTCGTGGAGTCTGTACAAAAATGATCCGGGGCAGATCCTGAATGTACGATCCGGTGGAATGCTTTTTTATGGTGGCCTTCTGGGCGGAGTCCTGAGCGGCGCGGTTTACTGCCGGCTCCGCAAAAAGCCATTCTGGAAAATGGCAGATCTTGCCTGTATGGGAATCCTTATCGGGCAGATAATAGGAAAGTGGGGAAGTTTCTTTAACAGAGAATCGTTCGGAGAATATGCAGATAATATTTTTTCCATGCAGATTCCGCTGACTGTGGTAAGAGCAGGAGAGGTAACTACCGCGATGCGCGAAAATCTTCAGACCGCAGACGGATTATCCTGGATCATAGCGCAGCCACTGTTTTTATATGAGAGTCTCTGGTGTCTGCTTGTATTTCTGATGCTTATGATGCATCTTCGAAAAAGGGTATTTCAGGGAGAGATTTTTTTGAGATATCTGGCGGGATATGGTCTGGGGAGAGCTGTGATCCAGTGGTTCCGCACAGATAAGGTATATTTTCCGGGAACAGAAATTGATGTTTCCTTAGTGATTTCAGGTGTGCTTTTTGTCTTATGTACAGTGATCGTTACGGTGAAGCTTGTAATGGCGAGGAAGCGTGCCCGGGTACGAAAGAGAAGAATCGAAAAAGATTACCAGGCAGAAAAAGAAGCCGCAGAACAAAGAGAACAGGCAATGGAGAATCTGGAAACAGAAACTGTACAGGGAGAAAAATATGAGTCAGGAGAAAATACGTCAGAAGGAGAAGAACCTCCGCAGAGCAGCACTTCTTCAGCAGCTGCAGGAGGAACGGAAGAAACTGGACAACCAGATCCAGTCCCGGAGCGACCTTCTGAAGAATCTGGAAGCCAGTCAGAGAGTTGACCGCATTCTGGAATTATACTATCAGAACTGAAACGATTTCAGAACATAAGAAAGCACTGTCCGGCAGGAAAAGTCAGAAAGACATATCCTGCAGGACAGTGCTTTTTTATATAATACAAAAGAACTTCCGGGCAGGTGTGTGCCATGGCAATATCAGTACATTTTACGAAAATCCAGAGGGGTGGTCCCGGTGATCTTACGGAACATGGCAATAAAATGACTGGCATCGGAGAAACCGGAAGCACCGGCAACATCCTGGATCTTCATATCCGGTTTGGACAGAAGGAGCTCTCTGGCGCGGCTGATACGGTACATTGTAACATACTCATAAACAGAGCAGCCAAGGAAGCGCTGAAACAGACGGGAGAGATACTGAGGAGAAACAAAAACACTCTGGCTCAGCTCGGCGGCTGTGATGTCATTCTGGTAACTGGTTTCGATTTCTTTTATTACAGGGAGCACATATCTCTGATAAAGCGGATTATCCTGGATTTTGGGAGAGGCAGCGCAGTCCATGAAATTCATAAGAAGATTGTAACAGTCCGAGGAAAGCGATTTCATATTCGGTGTCGGCTGGTGGTATTTTCGAAGGGAATAGGAGATCAGTTTACGGATATTTAAGCCCTGCTCTTTCGGGGTGAGGATCACTTCCTGATTGTCTGTCATAGAAGGGATACTGCCTGCGAGAGTCCCGGTAAATGTGGCAAACATGGTAATCCATGAGGTGGATTCCCGGTGATAGGAGTGGGGAACCGATGGTGCGATGAGAATCCCCTCGTTTGCACCCAGGGTATATTGTTTCCCGCGGACTTCGATACGTCCGGTACCTTTTTCCGTCTGGAGATAATGGTAGTAGGGATAGCCATCCGGGCGTGATATGTTATCCTGGTTCCAGTGATTCCCAAGAGATTCAAACATAAACGGAGCACTGACGGGAGTGTTTCTGAAATAAATAGACATATTCTTCACCTGTTTCTAAATGTTATATATTTTGGTGAAACATATTATACCATAATCTTTAAGTTTATACTATAATAATGTACAGACAGAAATGAAGTAACGAAAATACAACTGTAAAACACAGTATTTCAGGAAATTCAGTCAATATTTACCGGAATACAAAAGCCGGACAGGAGGAAAACATGAAAAAATTTGATTATTCTCTGGTGAAAGATCCACAGTATTTCTGTGACGGAAGAATGGAAGCGCATTCGGACCACATGTATTATCGCAGTGAGGAAGAACGGGAAGATGAGGAAACTTCCTATCGCCACAGCCTCAACGGACTCTGGAAATTCCACTATGCAAGAAATTATGCAAGTACAGTTGCAGGATTTGAGGAGGACGCATATTCCTGCAAGGACTGGGAAGATATTTATGTACCGGCGCATATCCAGATGGAAGGATATGATGTACCACAGTATGCCAATGTCCAGTATCCATGGGAAGGTCACGAGGAACTTCACCCGGGACAGATCCCGGAGCGTTTTAACCCGGTGGGAAGCTATGTGAAATATTTCCATGTGCCGGAAAACATGAAAGGAAAAAGAGTATTTATCTCTTTCCAGGGAGCAGAAAGCGGACTGGCTTTGTGGCTCAACGGAACTTTTGTGGGATACAGTGAAGATTCTTTTACCCCTTCAGAATTTGAGCTTACAGAGTATCTGAAAGAGGGCGAGAACAAACTGGCAGCCCAGGTATTCAAATGGACAGCCAGCAGCTGGTGCGAAGACCAGGACTTTTTCCGCTTTTCCGGAATTTACAGAGATGTTTATCTTTATACCGTGCCGGAGGTTCATGTCTATGATCTTAAGATCCGTGCGATCCCGGATGAGACCCTTAAAAAAGCAAGTCTTGAGATCGTGACAAAAACCTGGGGAAAAGGAAAACTGAAACTTACACTTTCAAGAAAAGGCGAGATCCTTTTGCAGGATGAAAAAGCTCTGGACGGTGAAGATACCTGTACATGGGAAATTTTAAACCCTCTGCTCTGGAGTGCGGAAGAACCGAATCTCTATGATCTTGACATGGAAGTGTATGATGAGAACGGAATGCTCCAGGAGATCATTCCTGAAAAAGTCGGTTTCCGCCGCTTTGAGATGAAAGACGGTATTATGACCCTCAACGGCAAACGTATTGTGTTTAAGGGAGTAAACCGTCATGAATTCAGCTCCGTCACGGGAAGACACGTATCCCGGGAGGAACTGATCCAGGATATTGTGACTATGAAGCAGAACAACATCAATGCCATCCGTACCTGCCATTATCCGGATGCTTCTCCGATCTACCGCCTCTGTGATGAGTACGGCCTTTATATGATCGCGGAAAACAATCTGGAATCTCATGGTTCCTGGGATGTGGCAGAACTTACAGGAGACTACACAGATATTGTTCCTCATAACAAACCGGAATGGCTTGGTATGATGCTGGATCGTGTAAATTCCATGTACCAGCGTGACAAAAATCACCCGGCAATCCTGATCTGGTCATGTGGAAATGAGTCCTTTGGTGGAAAAGATATCTTTGAGATGTCCGAATTTTATCGTAAGAATGATCCTACAAGACTTGTGCATTATGAAGGCCTTTTCCATGACAGAAGCTATAATGCAACCAGCGATATGGAAAGCCAGATGTATCCGTCTGTAGAAGCAATTAAGGAATTCCTAGCAAAAGATGACAGCAAGCCGTTTATCTGCTGCGAGTACACTCATGCAATGGGAAATTCCTGTGGCGCAATGCATAAATATACAGATCTTACTGACACAGAACCGAAATATCAGGGTGGTTTCATCTGGGATTACATTGACCAGTCCATTTATAAAAAAGACCGCTACGGAAAAGAATTCCAGGCATACGGCGGTGATTTCGGTGAGCGTCCGACGGATTATAATTTCAGTGGAAACGGTATTGCATATGGCGGTGACAGAACTCCGTCTCCGAAGATGCAGGAGGTCAAATTCAATTACCAGAATATCACTGCGGAGGTAACAGAAAATGCTGTAAAAGTTATCAACAAAAACCTGTTTGTAAATACCGATACGTTCCGCTGTGAAGTGACTCTTGCAAAGAATGGACATGTCCTTTGTACAGAGACACTGGAGACATCCGTAGAGCCGTTAAGCGAAAAAACATACGCCCTTCCTTTTGGAAAACAGCAGAGAGTGGGCGAATATACAGTGACCGTATCCTTCCTTCTCAGAGAAAAAACACTCTGGGCAGAGGCAGGACATGAGGTTGCATTTGGACAGTATGTTTACAAGGTAGAAGGAGAGGAGAAAGCTCCGGTTTCCGGTGTGGAGATCGTGAGAAGCCTTCACAACATCGGCGTTCGCGGAGAGAATTTTGAGGTGATGTTCTCCGTTCTCAATGGTGGGCTGGTTTCGTATAAATATGCAGGAAGAGAAATGATCGAGGCAATTCCGAAGCCGAATTTCTGGAGAGCACCTACAGATAATGACTGTGGAAATCAGATGCCGATGCGTTACGCACAGTGGAAGATTGCCAGCATGTACGCAAGCCACAAAGAGTTCCGCAGGGGAATGTATGGTCCGTCCAACGCCCCGGAGACAACTGTCCATGATAACAGTGTGGAGGTTGCCTTTACTTACATCATGCCGACGACACCGGTCAGCGAGTGCCGCCTTGCCTACGAAGTATTCGGAGATGGAAGGGTAAAAACTACCCTGACCTATGATCCGGTAAAAGAACTGGGGGATATGCCGGAGTTTGGTGTACTCTTTAAATTCAATGCAGATTATGACCATGTCAAGTGGTATGGACTTGGACCTGCGGAAACTTATGCAGACCGCAAACATGGCGCAAAACTTGGCATCTATGAGAATATGGTGACAGACAATCTGGCACGTTATCTGGTACCGCAGGAATGTGGCAGCAAAGAAGGCGTACGTTGGGCAAAGATCACAGACAGAAAGGGCAGGGGAATGCTCTTTGAGATGGATGAGAAAAACGGCCCGATGATGTTCTCCGCACTTCCATATACCCCTCATGAAATGGAAAATGCCATGCATCCATATGAACTTCCGGAAATCCATTATACTGTTGTCCGTGCCGCAAAGGCACAGATGGGTGTGGGAGGAGATGACAGCTGGGGTTCCTATACCCACCCGGAATATCTTCTTGACACCGATAAAAAAATGGAATTTTCTTTTGTATTCAAAGGACTTTAAATGTCATAAAAAAACAGAACATAAAGGCTGAAAAAAAGCTTCCGGAAACCATCCGGAAGCTTTTTTATTTCATAATAATGCACAGAAAATATACATGCTGAAAAAAAACCTGTGGATATTTCATGAAAAGAAAAAAAACTTGGATATGCACTTGTTTTTTCATGGTAAATAGTTTAGAATGATTACATAAGTGGTAGAAAGTGGTGAATAGTGGTAGCGAATGGGGCTGAGTGGCAGAACACACCATTTGCACCCTGGAAACACGAAGGGGAGAATCGTGTTTCACGAGAGTAGGTGGGGTTTCATGTTCATGGGCGAGTATAATCATACGATCGACGCGAAGGGGCGTCTGATCATCCCATCCAGGTTCAGGGATCTCTTAGGGGAAGAGTTCGTACTGACCAGAGGGCTCGATGGTTGCCTTTCCATTTATCCCATGGATGAATGGGCTGCCTTTGAAGAGAAACTCCGAGCATTACCACTTACAAATAAAGACGCAAGAACCTTTTCACGTTTCTTTGTAGCCGGAGCTACGACATGCCAACTGGATAAGCAGGGGAGAATTCTGGTGCCGCAGACGTTGCGCCAATTCGCTGGTCTGGAGAAGGATGTGGTGCTTACGGGTAATCTGAACCGGATTGAGGTCTGGAGCAAGGAGAAGTGGAGCGAGAACTGCAATTATGATGACATGGACAGCATTGCGGAGAGCATGCAGAACATTGGAATCGTCATTTGAGCATAGCGCAGGTAGAAATCCCACAGGAGACGGATATGGAATTTAAGCATAAATCTGTATTACTCGATGAGACCATTGAAGGCTTAAGGGTAAAGCCGGATGGAATCTATGTGGATGGCACTTTAGGAGGAGCGGGACACGCCACAGAGGTGTGTAAGAAACTTTCTGCCAAGGGGAGATTTATTGGCATAGATCAAGACCAGGATGCGATAATTGCTGCGAGTGAACGGCTGTCAGCCTTTAATCAGGTGACAATCATTCGCAGCAATTATTGTTACATGGCAGATGAGTTAAGATCCCGTGGCATTGAGAAAGTGGACGGGATCCTGCTGGATTTAGGAGTGTCATCTTATCAGCTGGATAACGAAGAGAGAGGTTTTTCCTATCGGTATGATTCTCCTCTGGACATGCGAATGGACAGAAGGCAGAGCCGTACAGCCGGAGATATTGTCAACGGCTATGAAGAACGGGAACTTTATCGTATTATCCGCGATTACGGCGAAGATAAATTCGCCAAGAATATAGCGAAACATATCGTGGCTGCCAGAGCGCAGGCACCGATTCAGACAACCGGGGAACTGACAGAAATCATAAGGGGAGCCATCCCCATGAAAGTACAGGCTACAGGAGGACATCCGGCCAAGAGGACTTTTCAGGCGATACGCATTGAGCTGAACAGAGAGCTTGATGTGCTCCGTGATTCTCTGGACGGAATGATCGATCTTCTGGATGACGGAGGAAGGATCTGTATCATCACATTCCATTCTCTGGAAGACAGGATCGTAAAAACGATTTTCCGCAAAAATGAAAATCCATGTACCTGTCCGCCGGATTTTCCGGTTTGTGTATGCGGAAAGAAATCAAAAGGTAAAGTGATCACAAGGAAACCGATCCTTCCTAGTGAACAGGAGATGGAGGAGAATCCGAGATCAAAAAGTGCGAAGCTTCGTATTTTTGAACGAAAGCTGTAAATGAGTTTTTAAAGATGGAAGGTAGGCAAATGGCGAAGACAGGAAGAGGGACTACAGCCAGAAGAAATCGGAATACCGTCAGGAACAGCAGAGAAATGTATGTTCAGGGAAATGCGGTAAAAAGGTTACAGGAAGTTCCTCGCAGAACTGATCTGCCCGATGTACAGGAAAGGCGTCGGCTGGCCCGGGAGAGAAATCAGAAATCCGCAGTTCCGGTAACACCTGCGAAGCAGGCGGCGAACAGGAAGATACAGCGGAACAGAGAAAAAGCGATGGCTATGAATAAAGGCTTCGTTCTGTTTCTCACTGCGGTTTCCATTGCGGTATTATTTACCTGCATCAATTATCTGCAGGTAAAATCAGAAATCACGGCGAGTATGAAAAATGTTGCAAATCTGGAATCTGAGCTTGCCCAGCTGAAGGAAGATAACGATGCATATTACAGTCAGGTTACTTCTGATGTTGATATCAGCGCGATCAAGAAAAAAGCAATCGGCGAGCTTGGGATGAAATATCCTTCTGAGGATCAGATACAGACATATGTTACCGAGGGTAACAGCTATGTAAGACAGTATCAGGATGTGGATACGCACAAGTAACAGATGTACAGTTTTTTGAGCAGGTGATCGATTGAGTACAAGAAGGCGCAGGCCGGTAAAAAAAATTAATAAGAATATGAAAAAAAAGCTGGCAGTACTATTTTCTTTAGTGGTGTTGGCTTTAGTTGGTTTGGTGGCAAGAATTACCTATATTAATGCCACAAGCGGAAGCAAATACAGAAAACAGGTGCTGAGCCAGGCACAGCAGAAATATGAAAATCAGACACTCCCCGCCAAAAGGGGAGATATTTATGACCGGAATGGAAATATTCTGGCAACAAGTAATAAAGTTTATAATGTGATTCTTGACTGTCTGGAAGTTAACAAGGATGAAGATTCCGTGGAGCCGACCATCAAGGCTCTGGTGGAAGTGCTGGGTCTGGATGAGGACGAGATGCGTAAACTTCTCGACGATGGCAGCACAAAGAGCAGTCAGTATCAGATCGTTAAGAAACAGATCTCCATGGATGATAAGAAAGCTTTCGAGAGCTATGAGAACCCGGGGGATGACAGCGAACTGACCGCCGCCCAGAAGAAAGAGCGTTCCAAGATCACAGGAGTATGGTTTGAGGAGGACTATTTAAGATCCTATCCGTTCAATGAAACAGCCTGTGACACCGTTGGTTTTACACTTTCCAGAGATGTGGCAGATATCGGGCTGGAAGGTTATTACAATGCAACGCTTACCGGTGTTGACGGAAGACAGTATGGATATATCAACAACAATTCCGATGTAGAGCAGACCATTATAGAACCAACCGACGGAAAGAGCATAGAAACTTCCCTTGATCTGGGACTTCAGCAGATTGTGGAGAAATATGTAAATACTTTCGAAGAAAAAATGGGAGCCAAAAATGTCGGCGTCATTATCGAGGACCCCAAGACCGGAGAAATCATGGCCATGGATGGCGGCGACCGTTACGATCTGAATAATCCGAGAGATTTTTCCAATGTTTATTCCGAGAGTGAGATTGCTGCCATGAGCGATGAGGAAACGGTAGATGCCCTGAATGGAATGTGGAGTAATTTCTGTGTGACAGACGCATACGAACCGGGATCAGTAGTAAAGCCCATTGTTATGAGTTCTGCCCTTGAGATGGGAGCGATTTCCGAGACAGATAATTTTGTCTGCGATGGCGGACAGTCTTTTGGTGCGGAAGGAGCTACGACATTTATTAAATGTGCGGTATGGCCCGATGCCCATGGAACAGAAACACTTTCTGATGTTATTGCCAATTCCTGCAACGATGGTATGATGCAGATCGCGGCGAAAATGGGAAAAGATAATTTCCTCAAAACGCAGAGTACTTTTAATTTCGGAACAAGAACCGGTATTGATCTTCCGAATGAGGGAAGCGGTGTAATCCATACCAGCGAGACCATGGGAGAGACAGAGCTTGCATGTTCCGCCTTTGGACAGGGATATACACTGACCATGATCCAGGAGATCAACGCCATGTGTTCAGTCATCAACGGCGGATATTATTATCAGCCACATCTGGTAACCAGGATCAAAGACAGCAGCGGCGGAATTGTGAAGACGATTTCTCCGATCCTGATGAAACAGACCATTTCCGAGAAGATATCTGCGGATATCCGGTCTTATATGGCAGCCAGTGTAGATCACGGTACCAGCCGTACTTCCAAGGTTCAGGGCTACAGTTCCGGTGGTAAAACCGGTACAGCCGAGAAGCTTCCGCGAGGCAATGGCAAATATCTGGTATCTTTTATCGGCTTCGCGCCGGTGGATGATCCGGCTCTTGTAATTTACGTAGTTGTAGATGAGCCGAATGTAGAGGATCAGGCAAGCAGTACCTATGCACAGTATATTGCTCAGGGAATTCTTTCCGAAGCGCTTCCATATCTGAATGTACAGCCGGATGAGGCTGAGGACGGTGAAGTTCCGACGACAGAACTGTGGGACATCTTTAAAGGAATCAGCGATTCCGCAACAGGATCTGCCGCAGACGGACAGAAAGAAGCAATCTCCGATGAGAACGTTCCAAGCCCGCCGGAAGATGATTCTGAGGACGAAGATACAGAAGATAACAATGATATGCAAAGTGATGGCCTTACAAATGAAGAGGCAGGCCTGGAATAAGATTTCGAATACCCTCTCAGGGAAACGTCATATATTACAATGACAATCTCTGAGGGGGATTTTTTTATGATCCGGACCATGGTTTACCACAGGAAAAAAATCTGGGTGGTTTTTATGATCTGTGCGGTGCTTCTCCTGGGACTTGTGGGGAGGCTTCTGTACCTTATGGGAGCGCAGTCTGAATATTATTCAAAAAAAGCAGATGATCTTCATGAACGGGAACGTGATATCAAAGCGGCCAGGGGGAAAATTCTGGATATCAATGGAACTATTCTGGCAGATAACCGGACAGTCTGTACAGTATCCGTGATACACAGCCAGATTAAAGATCCGGAAAAAGTGATTCAGGTACTTGCCAGAGAGTTATCCATGGATGAAGAAATCATCCGGAAAAAAGTAGAAAAAATTTCTTCTATTGAAAGAATTCGAACAAATGTGGAAAAAACAACCGGAGATGCGATTCGTGAATATGCCCTTGCAGGTGTAAAAGTGGACGAAGATTACAAAAGATATTATCCCTGTGGTTCCCTTGCTTCCAAAGTGCTGGGATTTACAGGGGGTGACAACCAGGGGATCATTGGCCTTGAGGTGAAATATGATGAGATCCTGAAAGGTGAGCCCGGGAAAATTCTCACAGTTACCGATGCACGTGGAGTGGAGATCGACGGGACAGGAGAACGGCGGAAGGAGCCAGTGGCGGGAAATACACTGCGGACCAGTCTGGATGTTAACATCCAGAAATATGTACAGCAGGCGGCTCTGAAAGTGATGGAGGAAAAACAGGCGGAGCGGGTCTCCATTCTTCTTATGAATCCTCGGAATGGGGAAATCTATGCCTGTGTCAATGTTCCGGAATTTGACCTGAATGATCCGTTTACTTTGAATACAGAAGAAACAGCAGCAGATGGAAAAAAGAAGCAGGATCTTCTGAACCAGATGTGGAGAAATCCCTGTCTGAATGATACTTATGAACCAGGATCTACTTTCAAGATCATTACCATGGCAGCGGGACTGGAAGAAGGGGTTGTGTCAACCGAAGATCGTTTTTTCTGCCCGGGGTATAAAGTGGTGGAGGACCGGAGGATTCACTGTGCAAAAAGAACCGGACATGGTGCACAGAACTTTGTAGAGGGTGCACAGAACTCCTGCAACCCGGTGTTTATTGAGGTGGGACTGCGGCTGGGAGTAGATAATTATTATAAATACTTTAAACAGTTCGGACTTTTGAAAAAAACAGGAATTGATCTTCCGGGAGAAGCTGGAACGATCATGCATAACCCGAAAAATATGGGAGAGGTGGAACTTGCCACCGTATCCTTTGGCCAGTCGTTTCAGATCACGCCGATCCAGCTGGCAACAACGGTCAGTGCGATCATCAATGGCGGAAACCGGATCACTCCTCATTTTGGGATCAGTGTGGAAAGCGCAGACGGAACAGAAGTGCAGACACTGGAATATCCGGTGGAAACGGGGATCGTGTCCAAAGAAACTTCACGGACAGTACGGACGATTCTGGAAACGGTAGTTTCAGAAGGTTCCGGGAAAAACGCCGGGATCGAAGGTTTCTCCATCGGGGGAAAAACAGCTACCTCTCAGACTCTGCCCAGAGGTTCCGGCAGATACATTTCTTCATTCCTGGGATTTGCACCGGCAGAAGACCCGAAAGTTCTGGCCCTGTGCATTATCCATAATCCTCAGGGCATGTATTATGGCGGAATCATTGCCGCACCGGTAGTAAGAAGTATTTTTGAAAATGTGTTGCCCTATCTTGGAATTGCGAAGACCGTCACGCAGACTCCATCCGGGGAAAACCGGGCAGATGGGGTTGATTAATGAAAGGAAAAGCCTTATACTGTTGAAGAAGTATAAAAAAACGAAAGAATTAGAGGTGTGAGGATGGAGTTTCATGTTGTGATCCCTGTGCTGATCTCATTTGCGATCAGCCTTGTATTAGGACCGATTGTTATCCCTTTTTTAAGAAGACTTAAAATGGGACAGACAGAGAGAGAGCTGGGCGTGCAGTCCCACCTGAAAAAGAACGGTACCCCCACCATGGGCGGAGTGATCTTTCTCATTGCGACAACTGTAACATCACTGTTTTATATCAGAGATTATCCGATGATCATCCCGGTACTTTTCCTGACCCTGGGATTTGGACTGATCGGATTTCTGGATGATTATCTGAAAGTAGTCCTGAAACGTTCAGACGGACTTCTGCCATGGCAGAAAATGGCACTGCAGATTGTTGTGACAGCTGTATTTGCTTTTTATCTTGTGAATTATTCCAACGTATCCCTGACCATGAAGATCCCGTTCTGGAGCGGACATTATCTGAATCTGGGATGGTTTGCGGTTCCGGTGCTGTTTTTTGCAGTTATCGGTACAGTAAACGGAGTAAACTTTACGGACGGACTTGACGGACTGGCTTCCAGTGTTACCCTGATCGTTGCAGTATTCTTTACTGTTGTTTCCCTTGGAATGAACAGTGGTGTGGAGCCGATTACCTGTGCGGTTGTGGGCAGCCTTATGGGCTTCCTTCTCTTTAACGTATATCCGGCCAAGGTATTTATGGGAGACACCGGTTCTCTGGCACTGGGCGGTTTTGTGGCTGGTGTGGCTTATGCCATGCAGATGCCGCTGTTTATTATCCTGGTGGGACTGATCTACCTTATTGAGGTACTGTCCGTTATGATCCAGGTATCCTATTTCAAGGCAACACACGGAAAAAGAATTTTCAAGATGGCGCCTATCCACCATCATTTTGAGCTTTGCGGGTGGTCCGAGACACGGGTCGTTGCAGTGTTCTCTGTTGTAACTGCCATTATGTGCCTGATCGCTCTCCTGGCATTATAAGGAGGAACAGAAAAATGGATTTAAAAGGAAAAAAAGTTCTCGTTTTCGGAGCCGGAAAAAGTGGCATTGGTGCCGCTGATCTGCTTGGAAGTGTAGGAGTACAGCCGATAATCTATGACGGAAATGAAAACCTTGATAAAGAAGCGGTTTTACATAAAACAAACGGAACATACACCCCGGAGATCTGGGCCGGTGCTTTTCCGGAAGGAGAGATGGAAAGTCTTGATCTCGTAGTGTTAAGCCCGGGAGTTCCAACAGATCTTCCGCTGGTAAAGAGCTTCTACGAAAAAGGCCTTCCGGTATGGAGTGAGGTAGAACTTGCCTACCGTACAGGAAAAGGCGAGGTTCTTGCAATTACAGGAACCAACGGCAAGACAACAACAACAGCTCTCCTTGGAAAGATTATGGGAGATGCCCGTGAATCTGTATTTGTTGTAGGAAATATCGGAACTGCATATACATCAAAATCACTGGAGATGCGTGAGGATTCTGTAACCGTTGCGGAGATCAGCAGCTTCCAGCTGGAGACTATCGAGCAGTTCCGCCCGAAGGTCAGTGCGATCCTCAACATTACAGAAGATCATCTGAACCGTCATCATACCATGGAAGAATACATCCGTGTAAAAGAGCTGATTACCAAGAATCAGGGACCAGAAGATGTATGTGTCCTGAATTATGAGGATGAAGTCCTCCGTAAATTCGGTGAGAACATCGTTCCGAAGGTGGTATATTTTTCAAGCCTGCGTAAACTGGATCAGGGTATCTATCTGGACGGAGATCAGATCATTCTGAAAACAGAAAAAGAAGAGATCCCGATCGTAAAGACAGGAGAACTTAAGATCCTTGGCCGTCATAATCACGAGAATGTAATGGCTGCAGCAGCCATGGCATATTATGCGGGAGTTTCTGTGGAAAGCATCCACAAGAGCGTATGCGAGTTTGTGGCAGTTCCTCACAGAATCGAGTATGTAACAGAGAAGAACGGCGTTGCCTATTACAACGATTCCAAGGGAACCAACCCGGATGCAGCCATCAAGGGAATTCAGGCTATGAACCGTCCGACTCTTCTGATCGGCGGTGGCTATGACAAGGAATCCAGCTATGACGAGTGGATAGAATCCTTCGACGGAAAAGTCCGTTATCTTGTTCTCATTGGCCAGACAAAAGAAAAGATCAAAGCAGCGGCAGAACGTCTTGGATTTACAGACATCATCCTCTGTGAGGATCTGAAAGAAGCAGTTCAGATTTGTGCGGAAAAAGCAAATCCAGGAGATGCGGTTCTTCTTTCACCGGCCTGTGCAAGCTGGGGACAGTTTGATAACTACGAACAGCGTGGCGACATGTTCAAGGAATATGTGAAAGCACTGTAATAATCCGAAAAATACATACATAAGCTGAAATAAAGACCACTGTGGAGGCCACAGCATGAAGGCAGAACAGAAACAGACCGGAAAGACTGATACCGTTCTCTGGGTTCTGGTTCTGATCCTTGTTGTGTTTGGCCTGGGGGCGCTTTTTTCGGCAAGCGAATATAATGGCAGAGTGCGTTTTCACGACTCTGCCTATTATTTTAAGAAGCAGCTCTTTGCCACGGCACTGGGGCTGCTTGTTATGTATCTGGCATCAAGGGTGGATTACCGCATTCCTGTGAAGCTGGCACCGGGCGCATATATTCTTTCACTTTTTCTCTCTACGGCAGTGCTGCTTTTCGGACAGGAGATTAACGGGTCGAAGCGGTGGCTGAACCTTGGGCCGCTGTCATTTCAGCCATCGGAGTATTCCAAGGTTGCGGTAATCCTTTTTCTCGTATGGCAGATCAGCCGGACAAAAAGCAAGACAACGGGGTTCTGGTTTATGTGCAGGACGATGATGACCCTGCTCCCGGTAGTTGGCCTGGTAGGTTCCAATAATTTAAGTACGGCGGTGATCATTCTAGGAATCGGTGTGATGCTGATCTTTGTGGCCAATCCCAGATATCTGCAGTTTCTGGCTCTGGGAAGTGCAGGAGTTGGATTTATTGCGGTTTTTCTTGCTGCGGAAAGTTACCGCCTGGAGCGTCTGGCGATTTGGAGGGATCCGGAAAAATATGAAAAAGGATTTCAGACCATACAGGGTCTGTATGCCATAGGAAGCGGAGGGATTTTTGGCAAAGGTTTCGGGAACAGTCTGCAGAAGCTGGGATTTGTACCGGAAGCCCAGAATGATATGATTTTTTCCATTGTGTGTGAAGAGACGGGAATTCTGGGGGCTTTTCTGGTACTTTTTCTGTTTGGGCTTCTGATCTGGAGGCTTTGTATGCTGGCACTGAACTGCCGGGATCTTAAGGGGACACTTCTATGCGCCGGAATCATGGCACATATGTCGATCCAGGTAGTCCTGAATGTTGCGGTTGTAACAAATACGATTCCCAATACCGGGATCACGCTGCCCTTTGTAAGTTATGGCGGAACTTCCGTTGTTTTTCTTCTGGGGGAGATGGGGCTGGCTTTAAGTGTCAGCAGTCACAGACATGGAAGAATCACATAGAATAAAAAGTAAGAGGCCCTTTTAGGAGTGGAAGACTTGAATGAGATCGATGAGATCGTCGTAACCGGAGGCAGGCCGCTGCATGGGACTGTGCGGATCCAGGGGTCAAAAAATACGGTACTTCCGGTTATGGCGGCGGCCCTTTTAAGCTCCGGGACCAGTGTACTGCGGGAGTGTCCGAAGATCACAGATGTATTTTTGATGGAAAAAATCCTCCGGGAGCTGGGCGCGGAAACCTGGTGGGAGGATCATGACCTTTATCTGGACTGCAGTCATGCGGACGGTACCGTGATACCGGAATATTTTTCCGGAAAAATGCGTTCTTCTGTGATTCTGCTGGGGGCAATGCTTGGACGGAATGGGAAAGCACGGACCGGTTATCCGGGCGGATGTGTCATTGGCAAACGTCCGGTGGATCTTCATATACAGGTTTTACAGAAGCTTGGTGCCAGAATCGTGGAAAACGGGAATGAGATTCAGGCAACCTGTGGAAAACTGAAAGGAGCGGAAGTGATTTTTCCCAAAAGCAGCGTGGGAGCCACAGAACAGGGAATTCTGGCAGCCGTTCTTGCAGAGGGAAAAACCGTTTTTACGGGATGTGCCCGCGAACCGGAAATTACCTGGCTGTGTCAGTATCTGACAGGGATGGGGGCAAAGATTGAAATTCTGGAAAATGGAAGTATCTGTATCGAAGGTGTAAAGAAATTGCATCCCGGCAGCGGGACGATTCCCCCGGACCGTATTGTTGCCGGAACCTATCTTATGGCAGCGGCGGCCACCAGAGGAGAGATCATTCTGGAAAATCCGCCGATCGATGAAATGCATGCAATCCTGGAAGTATATCGGAAAATGGGTGGACAATGTCACCGGATAGGTGGTAAACTAATAGTCAACGGAAAAAATGCAGGTTTTCCCCTTGAACTTCTGGAGACAGATGTTTACCCGGGATTTCCTACAGATCTGCAGTCTCCGGCGATGGCTGTGCTGGCCACGATCCCGGGAGTGAGCAGGATCCGTGAGAAGATTTTTGAGGACAGATATAAACTGGCGTCATGGCTCTGTTATATGGGAGCGAAGATTGAGATCCGGGATGGAATGGCTGTGGTACACGGAGGTTATCCACTTCGGGGATGCATCGTGGAAGCAGAGGAACTCCGCGGAGGTGCGGCACTTGTGATCGCGGCGCTTGCAGCAGAAGGGGTTACCAGGATCAGAGGCTGCTCCTTTATTGAAAGAGGTTATGAACATATCTGTGAAGATTTGACTGCGCTTGGCGGTCTGCTGATAAAGGACAGAGGAACTTTATGAAAAAATCCAAAAAAAATTCGCTGGCAGCAGCCGGAATGATTCTGGTTCTGCTGCTGGCAGGTGTTATTTTCTTTTTTACTTATTATCAGGTTGATGAAGTACAGGTGATGGGAAGTAGCCATTATTCTGAGAAACAGATCAAGAAGATGGTCCTTCGGGGGCCGCTGGCATCCAATTCTGTTCTGGCACCCCTTCTTTACACCAAACAGAATACAAAAGATGTTCCTTTTGTGGATGGTTATACGGTAACCAGACTTAACCGTCACACCATTTGTGTCAGTGTGAAGGAGAAGGATATTGTCGGCTGTATTCCTTATCTGGACAGTTACATTTACTTTGACAGAAATGGAGTTTTTGTGGAAGGTTCCACAGAACGCAATGAGAAGATTCCGTTTTTTGACGGAATTAAAGTAAAAAAAGTAATTCTCAATGAGAAGCTTCCTATTAAGGATGAGACTGTGATGAACACAGCGGTGGCTCTGTCTACTATTTTTTCAAAAAATGACAAGGTTCCGGATCATATTGAATTCGGAGATGACGGGCAGATCAGCCTGGTTTACGGAGATATTACGGTCAAGCTTGGAAAGGACGAGTATCTGGAAGACAAAATGACCAGGGTACTTGCCATTCTTCCGCTGATTTCCGGAAAAAAAGGAATTCTCCACGCTGAAAATGTAAATGATAATTCCAAGACCATAACACTGGAGCAGGAACAGGATGAGAATCAGAATTCCGAAGAAACCTGGACAGGCGGTTATGATGAGGAAGGAAATTACACAGGCGAGGGCGAATACGACGAAAATGGCAATTATGTAGGGCCGAAGCCTCAGAGTGATCTGGAATATGCAAAGGAAAAATGGATCGGCGGATATGACGAAGAAGGTGACTACACAGGAAGCGGTGAGTATGACGCCAACGGTAATTATGTCGGAGAAGCACCTACGGAAGAGAGTATGGCTGCCAAGGGAAACTGGAAAGGTGGATACCGTGAGGATGGCGGTTATGATGGAACCAGCGAATATGACCGTGACGGTAATTATGTAGGAACACTTGAGGATTATCTGGCATCAGAAGAAGGTAACGGAGACGGGACAGATTCTGCGAATGCAGACTCTGGAAATGCGGATTCCGAAAGCGCAGATACCGGAAGTTCCGATTCTCAGAATACGAATTCAGAGGATTCCGAAAACGGAGATTACACTTCGGATGGAAGTACGGATAATATGGATGAGGATACTGATACAGAAACGGATTACAATAGTGATTATGGTGATGGATCTGATAATTATGACGAAAATCAGGACGGAGATTACAGTGATGCGTCCGATTACCAGTGAAGATAAAAAAATCCTTTCTTATATAAATACCAGTATTTGGGCATTTTGCCAGAGATTGTTTTGCAAATGTTTCTGTTAATAGAAACAGTGCCGAAATTTAGTGAAAAAAGTATAAAAAAACAAAATTAGTGGTTGATTAATTACCGAAAAAAATATATGATATAACTATGTGTATATGTAGCTTGGAATAGATTATTACACTGAATCGGATATCAGGTAGAAATAAAGGAGGAAGTACATTGTTAGAGATAATGACGAATGAGGCTGAGTCTTCTGCGAAGATTATTGTAATTGGAGTAGGCGGCGCAGGTAATAATGCAGTAAACAGAATGGTGGAAGAGGCCATTGGAGGAGTTGAGTTTGTAGGTGTCAATACCGATAAACAGGCTCTGACACTGTGTAAAGCTCCGACTGTACTTCAGATTGGTGAGAAAATTACGAAAGGTCTTGGCGCCGGTGCACAGCCGGAAGTTGGACAGAAGGCAGCTGAGGAGAGCATTGAAGAAGTTAAGAAGATCATTGAGGGAGCTGACATGGTTTTCGTTACCTGTGGTATGGGTGGCGGAACCGGAACCGGAGCTGCTCCTGTAATCGCCGGTGCGGCGAAAGAAATGGGTATCCTGACTGTCGGTGTTGTTACCAAGCCTTTCCGTTTTGAAGCTAAGACTCGTATGAATAATGCACTTGCGGGAATCGAGAATCTGAAGAAAGCAGTTGACACTTTAATTGTCATCCCGAATGACAAGTTACTTGAGATCGTTGACAGAAGAACAACCATGCCGGAAGCACTGCGTAAGGCTGATGAGGTTCTTCAGCAGGCAGTACAGGGTATCACAGACCTGATCAATCTGCCGGCACTGATCAACCTTGACTTTGCAGACGTACAGACTGTTATGACAGACAAGGGAATCGCTCACATCGGTATCGGTGAGGCAAGAGGTGATGACAAGGCTATGGAGGCTGTACAGCAGGCGGTATCTTCTCCGCTTCTTGAGACAACCATTAAGGGCGCTACGCATGTGATCATCAATATTTCCGGAGATATTTCTCTTATGGATGCCAACGATGCGGCAAGTTATGTTCAGGAACTTACAGGTGAGGATGCGAATATTATCTTTGGTGCCATGTATGATGATTCTGTTGCAGATTATGCAAGGATTACAGTTATTGCAACAGGTCTTACAGACAATAACCTTCAGAATACACCATTTGGAAACAGAGCTTCCAATTCTGTATTCGGAGCAGCCAAGAAGACAAGCCCGTCACCGGCAAGCAGCATGAATCTTAATATGCCGAGCTTCAGTCTGCCAACTATGAATTCCACACAGTTTGGTACTAAGGCACCGACAAGCACTGTTCAGAAAAAGGACATCCAGATTCCGGATTTTCTTAAGAACAGATAATAAATGAACATAATAAAATCCGGCAGAGGATCCATCTGGAATCCTGCCGGATTTTTTGGCTTTCAGTTCAGAATATCAGCATTTACAGCTGAAAGTATCACATTTTGTATCACAGCAGCGATGTGCATTATCACCGGATACATTGATGGAAGCAGCGGTACATTTGCAGTGCTCATTGTAGGTACAGTTGTGTGCTTTGCAGTCGATGTTAATGGTTTCACATCCACAACCGGAATCAGCAGCATTTGTTGCAGAATCTTCTTTCTGATCGCGGAAACTTTCACAGGCGGTATCATCTGCATAACGTGCATCTGCGCCTTCCACATTAATGGCACCTTTGGAACAGAGAGAATCTTTGTTATAGTAGCAGTTGTGTGCGGAACATTTAAGGATTGTCATAAAAGTGTCCTCCTGATAAATATGATTTTACCGGAAACCGTCAGCTGTCGGACTTTGAACCTCTGATCAATGGTCCATGTTACAGTCTGTCTTATCGGATTCCGATGTTGGATAGTATGCCCGGAAAAAGAAAAACTCATACGCACAAATAAATACATAATAATATAAAAAAACAGTTGACAAATAGAAGATACCATGGTATTCTCTTAAAGTACGTAGCGAAAAGAAAGCAGAGTTCACTCTCACCTCAGCGCTGAAGATAAGCGACTCAGGTCAATATTGCACAGTACTGCGAACGGAGAGACTATCAGTCCGCAGGTGTAATTTTGAAGTGTGGACATCTGTCTACGCTTTTTTTGTGCAGGAAGAAATCCAGGCACAGTATTGAGAAAGAAAAAATTAATTCTATCATGTTCATGGAGGTGTACAACAATTAGCGGTTTAATGATTAACGAACAGATCAGAGACAGAGAGGTACGCTTAATTGGTCCGGACGGAGCTCAGCTTGGAATCGTGTCCGCCAGAGAAGCGATGGCGAAAGCACAGGAGGCAGGACTTGACCTTGTAAAGATTGCCCCACAGGCGAAGCCGCCAGTATGTAAGATCATTGATTACGGTAAATACCGTTACGAACTTGCAAGAAAAGAAAAAGAGGCCAGAAAAAAGCAGAAAACCATCGATGTCAAAGAAGTGCGTCTTTCCCCGAACATTGATACGAATGATTTAAAGACGAAGGTAAATGCAGCAAGAAAGTTCCTTAGCAAGGGCGACAGAGTTAAGGTTACACTTCGTTTCCGCGGAAGAGAGATGGCACATATGTCCAGCAGCAAACATGTGCTTGACGACTTCGCAGATCTTCTGTCCGATATAGCGACTGTAGAGAAGGCTCCGAAGGTAGAAGGCAGAAGCATGACAATGTTTCTGACTGAGAAACGGTAGATATCTCAGTCTTCACGGCAACAGCCGGGCAGAACGGGATGTTATATAAAATTTAGAAGTACCAAATCAAGGAGGAATTCATAATGCCAAAAATTAAAACTTGCAGAGCAGCAGCAAAGCGCTTTAAAAAAACAGGTACAGGAAAATTAGTAAGAAATAAAGCCTACAAGAGCCATATCCTTACAAAGAAATCTCAGAAGAGAAAGAGAAATCTGAGAAAATCTACTGTTGTTGATTCTACTAACGTAAAGAGCATGAAGAAAGCATTACCATATTTATAAGATAGAGAAGACGAACAGGAGGAGAATTAAGAAATGGCAAGAATTAAAGGCGGATTAAACGCAAAGAAAAGACATAACCGTACATTAAAACTGGCAAAAGGCTACAGAGGAGCCCGTTCCAAACAGTATAGAGTAGCAAAACAGTCTGTAATGAGAGCTCTTACAAGCTCCTATGCAGGAAGAAAACAGAAGAAACGTCAGTTCAGACAGCTCTGGATCGCCCGTATCAACGCAGCAGCAAGAATGAACGGACTTTCCTACAGCAAAATGATGCACGGCCTTAAAGTTGCAAACATCGACATCAACAGAAAGATGCTTGCAGAGATGGCAGTTAACGATGCAGCAGGCTTCACAGCACTTGCTGAGATCGCTAAGAAAGCAATCGCATAAGTAAGAGATAAAGAGACGAAGAAGTCCAGGGAGTTTTTCCCTGGATTTTTCTTTTGTACAGAAAATTTATACAATTTGCCGAAAAAACACACAAGCTGTGAAACGGACAAGTGTCCGTCTTGTGCAATCATACGAAAAACAGGGGATCGGCAAATTCACCCTTGAAATAAAAAATATGCAATGCTATAATTTTACCATTAAACATTAGTAACGCGACAAAGCGCAGGAGGAGAGATTATTATGAAGAATTGGAAGAAAGTAATCGGCGTTGCATCAGCAGCAGCTATGACAGCAGCTATGATGATGCCTACATCAGTTTTTGCAGCAGATGATGAGACATTTAAGATCGGTGTGATCGGACCGATGACAGGTGATTACGCACAGTACGGTACCAACGTATACAACGCAGCCAAGATCGCAGCAGATGAGATCAACGAGAACGGCGGATTCAACGGATATAAAGTAGAGATTCTTGACGCAGGTGATGACCAGGGAGATCCGGAGAAGGCTGTTAACGCATACAATGACCTGATCGATAAAGGAATGCAGATGCTCTGTGGAACTGTAACATCCGGTTCCTGTATCGCAGTAGGAGCTGAGGCAGCTGAGGATACATTCCTCTTCACACCATCCGCAACAGCACTTGACTGTATCACAGCAGGAACAAACGAGTTCCGTATGTGCTTCACAGACCCGGCACAGGGAACCAAATCTGCTCAGTACATTTCCGAGCACAAACTTGCAACGAAAGTAGCAGTACTTTATGATTCCGCTGCTGACTACAACTCCGGTGTACATGACGCATTCGTTGCAGCAGCTGCTGATGACGGACTTGAAGTAGTTGCAGATGAGGCTTACACAACAGACAGCAACACAGACTATTCTGTACAGCTTGCAAAGATCAAGAAGAGCGGCGCTGAGCTTCTTTTCCTTCCGAACTACTATTCCGACAATGCGCTGATCCTTCAGCAGGCATCTGAGGCAGGGCTTGACATTAAATTCTTTGGTGTAGATGGCATGGATGGTATCCTCAATGTAGAGAACTTCGATAAATCCCTTGCAGAGGGTGTTATGCTTCTGACACCATTCTCCGCAACAGCTACAGATGAGAAGAGCCAGAACTTCGTAAAAGCATACGGCGATGCTCACAACGGTGAGATCCCGAACCAGTTTGCGGCAGATACATATGATGTACTTTACGCAATGCAGCTTGCAGCTGACGATGCAAAGATCACACCAGATATGGAAAATGCAGACATCAGTGCAGCAATGAGCGCATCCATGGCAAACATCGAGCTTGACGGACTTACCGGAAAAGCAAAATGGACCGAGGATGGCGAGTGTGATAAAGAGCCGAAAGCATTCGAGATCAAAGACGGTGCTTATGTAGAGATGAAATAAGTAATTTCTGTTAACGTTAGGGGTCAGGGGACGGTTGCCTTTAGTGGAAATCGTCCCCTTTTTCCCTTATCAATAAACAATTAAAAGAGGTGCGTTATGAGTTTTATATCTTATTTAAAAGACGGCATCAGTCTTGGCAGTATCTATGCGATCATCGCACTTGGATATACCATGGTTTATGGTATTGCCAAGATGCTGAACTTCGCACACGGAGATGTTATTATGGTAGGAGCTTATATCATTCTTACCTGTATCACAAGAGGCGGCATGTCACCGATCCTTGCTGTGATCCTTTCCGTTGTGATCTGTACACTGCTTGGTGTTGTCATTGAGAAGGTAGCTTACAGTCCACTTAGAAAAGCTTCCTCAAACCTGGCCGTTCTTATCACGGCTATCGGTGTCAGTTATCTGCTTCAGAACCTGGCACTTCTGATCTTCGGCGCAGATGCCAAGAGTTTCGTAGCGGTTGTCAAGGTTCCCTCCATCACACTGTTTGATGGCGAGCTTACCATCAAGGGAATCACCATTGTCACAATCCTTGCATGTATCATTATCATGGTGGGACTTTCCCTCTTTGTTAAAAAGACAAAACCCGGACGTGCCATGCAGGCTGTTTCCGAGGACCGTGATGCTGCACAGCTGATGGGAGTTAACGTCAATGCGACAATTTCCCTCACATTTGCCATCGGTTCCGGACTTGCAGCGATCGCAGGCCTTCTGCTCTGTCAGACTTATCCGACACTGACTCCGTACACAGGAGCCATGCCTGGTATCAAAGCTTTCGTAGCTGCTGTATTCGGTGGAATCGGTTCGATTCCGGGAGCTATGGTCGGCGGCATCCTTCTGGGAATCATCGAGATCTTCGGAAAAGCTTATATTTCTTCCCAGGTTGCAGATGCGATCGTATTTGCAGTCCTGATCGTCGTGCTTCTTGTAAAACCTACCGGACTGTTCGGCAAGAACATCCAGGAGAAAGTGTAAGGTGGCCGATATGAAGAATATGAAAAACAAAACAACAAAAAATAACATGATCAACTATGGAATTGTCATTGTGCTTTTTGTGATCGTACAGGCACTTTCCTCAACTGGAAATCTTTCCAGACTTCTTATGGGACTTCTTGTTCCCCTTTGTGTTTATACCATTGCATCAGTTTCCCTGAACCTGGTAGTCGGTTTTTCCGGTGAGTTGAGCCTTGGACATGCGGGCTTCATGTGCGTGGGAGCTTTTTCCAGTGCCCTGTTTTCACAGGTTGCTGCAGACTCCATTCCGCAGGTTCCTCGCTTTATCCTTGCAATCCTTGTAGGTGCGGCAGTTGCAGCACTGTTCGGTGTGATCATCGGTATTCCGGTACTTCGTCTCCGCGGTGACTACCTGGCTATTGTTACACTGGCTTTTGGTGAGATCATCAAGAACCTGATCAATGTACTTTACATTGGCGTGGATGACAAAGGACTTCACGTTGCAACCAGTGCGGCAGGTCTTCATATGGATCCGGGCGGAAAACAGATCCTCAAAGGTGCCCTTGGTATTTCAGGAACAGCAACTCTTTATAAAGATATCAAGAATTACTTTTTCCTGATCGGTGTGATCCTTCTTCTTCTGACTCTGTTTATCGTGCAGAACCTGGTTAACTCCAGAAGCGGACGTGCGATCATGTCAACCAGAGATAACCGTATCGCAGCAGAATCCGTGGGAATCAATATCACCAGATACAAACTGCTTGCATTTACGATTTCCGCAGCCCTTGCAGGAGTGGCAGGCGTGCTGTATGCACATAACCTTTCTCTTCTGAAGGTATCTGTATTTGATTACAACATGTCCATCCTGGTACTGGTATATGTGGTACTTGGCGGGATCGGAAACATCAGAGGATCCATCATCGCGACCATTATCCTCTATGCACTGCCTGAGCTTCTCCGTGGATTCGCAAACTACCGTATGCTGATCTACGCCATCGTGCTGATCATCATGATGCTCTTTAACTGGGCACCTGCAGCAAGAGACTGGAGAGCGCGCATGGTAGAGAAATTTAAAGGCAAAAAAGCGAAAAAGGAGGTGGCCTGATCATGGCAATGCTGGAAGTAAATAATCTGTCTATCCAGTTCGGCGGTCTTCGTGCTGTTGACGGCTTTAACATGACCATTGAGAAAGGACAGCTCTATGGACTGATCGGACCGAACGGTGCCGGTAAGACAACGGTGTTCAACCTTCTCACAGGCGTATACAAGCCAACAGAGGGAATCATTAAACTGGACGGCCAGGACATTACAGGAAAAAGCACCATCGAGATCAACAAGGCCGGAATCGCAAGAACTTTCCAGAATATCCGTCTTTTCAAGGATATGCCGGTTCTTGACAATGTAAAAGTAGGACTTCACAATCATCATCCATACTCCACACTGACCGGAATCTTAAGACTGCCGAAATATTATAAGGTAGAAAAAGAGATGAACGAACGTGCCATGGAGATCCTGAAGGTCTTTGACCTGGATAAGGAAGCAGACACTCTGGCAGGCAACCTGCCTTATGGTAAACAGCGTAAGCTGGAGATCGCCAGAGCCCTTGCCACAGATCCGAAGCTTCTTCTTCTGGATGAGCCGGCAGCCGGCATGAACCCAAATGAGACGCAGGAGCTGATGGATACCATCCGTTTTGTGCGGGAGCATTTTGATATGACAGTCCTTCTGATCGAGCATGACATGAAACTGGTCGGTGGTATCTGTGAGGAACTGACAGTTCTGAACTTCGGTCAGGTGCTGATCCAGGGTGAGACATCCGCAGTGCTGAAAGACCCGACAGTTATTACTGCATATCTGGGAGAATAAGGAGGAACGAGATAATGGCAATGTTGGAAGTAAAGGACCTCCAGGTCTACTATGGTGTGATCCAGGCCCTGAAGGGAATTTCTTTTCATGTAAATCAGGGAGAGGTTATTGCGCTGATCGGTGCCAACGGTGCCGGAAAGACAACCACACTTCAGACACTTACCGGAATTCTTTCTCCGAAGTCCGGAAGCATTGTGTTTGAGGGAAAAGACCTCACAAGAACACCGGCCCATAAGATCGTAGAGATGGGTATGGCACACGTTCCGGAAGGAAGACGAGTATTTGCGGATATGTCCGTTTATGAGAATCTTCTTCTTGGAGCTTATACAAGAAAGGACAAGGCGGAGATCGCAGAGAGCCTTACCAGTGTATACAAGAGATTCCCGCGTCTGGAAGAACGTAAAGGACAGCGTGCCGGAACACTTTCCGGTGGCGAGCAGCAGATGCTTGCCATGGGTCGTGCGCTGATGAGTAAGCCAAGGATCATTCTGATGGATGAGCCGTCCATGGGTCTGTCACCGATCTTTGTAAATGAGATCTTTGATATCATCCGTGAGGTAAGCGAGAGCGGCACAACCGTACTTCTTGTTGAGCAGAACGCAAAGAAAGCACTTTCCATTGCGGACCGTGCGTATGTTCTTGAGACAGGAAGCATCACCATGGACGGAAAGGCCGAGGATCTTCTGAACGATGAAGCGGTTCAGAAGGCATATCTTGGAGAGTAGGAGGAAAGACATGGATAATTTCGTAATTACCATTGCAAGACAGTATGGAAGTGGCGGACGTACCATCGGAGAGGAGCTTGCAAAGAAATTAGGGATTTCTTACTATGACAAGGATATCATCCGCATGGCATCTGAGGAGAGCGGCATTCATGAGGAGCTTTTCGGACGCGTAGATGAAAATGTCAGCGCAAAACAGAAGCTTTTTGCAAAGACCGGCATCTATAAAGGAGAGCTGATTCCGCCCCAGAGCAAAGACTTCACGTCTGATGAGAACCTGTTTAATTATCAGGCGAAGGTGATCCGCCATCTGGCAGAGACAGAATCCTGTGTGATCATCGGACGCTGTGCAAACATGATCCTCAAGGATTATCCAAATGTCCTTCGGGTGTTTGTTTACGGAGACTGGGATTTCCGTATCTGCGAGGCAAGCAAAAAGCTCAGCGGCAGCACAAAGGATATTGAGAAGTTCATGCATAAGGATGACAAGCGCAAGGAAGACCTGTCGAAACGCTTTATGGGCGTTGACTGGGCAGATATGACAAAGTACAATCTGTGTCTGGACAACGGTACCCTTGGCTATGAGAAATGCATTGAGGAGATCGAGAGCGCGCTTGAGATCCTGAAGAAATAAAAGAACAGACTGCGCGGATATCCCCGGGAAGAGAACAGTAAGAAGTCTTTTCCCGGGGATTTTTTCATATATTGTGGAAAAGTATGTTTGATCCGGCGGGAGATATGGATAAGCGAAAAAAATATTTCCGGGCAGTGACAGTGGCGCTGCTGCTGATCGCGTTCAGTGGATATGGAAAAAATTCAGACCGTGCGTTTCGGATGCAGGTGGTCAGGATGATCGCCGGTGAGGGGATGATCCGGCTGGTGGAGGCGCAGTATGTGGGAAAAAGCAGTGGGCGGGAAAACAGGAGTTATGAGGAGGCAGAACAAAAAGCAGGAAATATTGGCAGTGTTCAGAAAAAATATGGACAAAAAGCAGCAGACCCGGTGGCGGAAACTTTGTCTGACAGGAAGGACAATGAGGACCGTCCCAGGGCAGCACTCACCTTTGACGATGGCCCCCATGCAACATATACACCCTTGCTTCTGGATGGCCTGCATAAGCGTGGAATTCATGCCACATTTTTTCTTATGGGAAAAAATATCGAGGGAAAAGAAGAAATCGTAAAACAGATGCAAAAAGACGGCCATCTCATCGGCAATCACACTTACGACCATGTACAGCTTGATAAGCTTCCCGGTGACCAGGCCTGCCAGCAGATCTTAAAGACAAATAATGAAATCTATGAGATCACAGGAGAATATCCTTTGTATCTTCGTCCGCCCTATGGAGCCTGGCCCAAAAATCTGGAACTCTGTGTGACCATGCTTCCGGTATTCTGGGATGTGGATACCCTGGACTGGAAATCAAAAAACGTTCAGTCTGTGGAAGAAATTGTAAAAAGAGAAGTGAAGGATGGCTCGATTATTCTGATGCATGACAGTTTTCCCACTTCTGTGGAGGCAGCTCTGGAGATCGCGGATATGCTTACGGAAGCGGGGTATGACCTGGTGACAGCGGATCAGCTGCTGGTGACGTAAACAGTAACGGAACATCCTCTTTGCCGCAGAGCAGAAACAATTGCTTTTTTGTGTGCAAACAGGTAAAATTATAAAAATAAGAATCGATCAGCTGCCGGAGCAGAACCGGCGGCAGTTTTTTACAGAAATTACAGGAGTGAAAACCATGGACTTATTTGAATATGCAAAATCAAAAACTCTGGACCAGGAGTCTCCCCTCGCATCCAGACTGCGTCCGCGAACACTGGATGAGGTGGTAGGGCAGCAGCATATCGTCGGAAAAGACAAATTGCTGTATCGTGCCATTAAGGCAGATAAGCTGACATCTGTTATCTTTTACGGCCCTCCGGGAACCGGAAAGACTACCCTTGCAAAAGTCATTGCCAATACTACAAGCGCCAGTTTTACCCAGATCAATGCAACCGTAGCGGGCAAGAAAGATATGGAAGCAGTTGTAAAACAGGCTCAGGATGATCTTGGCATGTATGGGAAAAAGACCATTCTGTTCATTGATGAGATCCATCGTTTCAACAAGGGACAGCAGGATTATCTTCTTCCTTTTGTGGAGGATGGAACGATCATTCTGATCGGAGCTACAACGGAGAATCCATATTTTGAGGTAAACGGAGCGCTTCTTTCAAGATCCATCATTTTTGAGCTGAAGGCACTGGAAATACCGGAAATAAAAGAACTGATCCTGCGTGCAGTTAATGATCCGGAACGTGGAATGGGAAGCTACGGTGCGGTGATCGAGAAGGATGCCCTGGAATTTCTGGCAGATATGGCAGGAGGAGACGCCAGAAGCGCCTTAAACGCCGTAGAACTGGGAATTCTCACCACACCCCGTGATTCGGACGGTAAGATCCATCTGACCCTTGAGGTGGCTTCTGAGTGCATTCAGAAGCGTGTTGTACGTTATGACAAGAATGGAGATAACCATTACGATATTATTTCTGCCTTTATTAAGAGTATGCGGGGCTCAGACCCGGATGCGGCAGTTTATTATCTGGCAAAAATGCTCTATGCAGGAGAAGATGTGAAATTTATCGCAAGAAGGATCATGATCCTTGCTTCCGAAGATATCGGAAACGCAGATCCCCAGGCCCTCTGCGTGGCAACGGCAGCAGCACAGGCAGTGGAACGTGTGGGAATGCCGGAGTCCCAGATCATTCTTTCCCAGGCAGTTACATACATGGCCTGTGCACCCAAGAGCAATTCTGCAGTAAATGCCATACAGGAAGCCATGCGCTGCGTGAAGGCGAAGAAGACAACCGTTCCGGTGCATCTGCAGGATGCCCATTATGGTGGCCACGAAAGTCTGGGTCATGGTATCGGATATAAATATGCCCATGATTATCCGAATCACTATGTAAAACAGCAGTATCTGCCATCAGAAATCGAAGGAGAACATTTTTACGAGCTCAGTGATATGGGATATGAAAAGAAACTGAAAGAGCATATGAAGAAGATCCACGAAGAAGCGGAATAAGAGAATCTATGTGAGAATGAAAATGGAGGAGCTTTTCAGAGAAGCTCCTCCATTATTTTGTCGTAGACGTTCTGATATTTATAAGGCCAGCTTTCACATACGGACTGGGCCGCGGCAAGATTGGGAACTTTGATGCTGAGATCAACAATACTGACACCGCCTTCGATAATCCGCAGGCGGACAGAGTAACTGCCCTCCTTGGTGGGGTAATAATCCGCAGGAGTGAGAAGATGTTCCTCAATTTTGCAGTGCAGGGAATTGAGATATTCCTCGACTTCTTTCTTAATGTCAGAAGAGAGTTCTCTGGAAAAATATTTCAGCGTATTTTTTCCTTCTTCAGTCAGTCGGTAATACGTGCGGTTGGACTGGGAAGACATTTCCACAAGATCTGCCTCCACCAGTTCGGAAACGGCCTGCTGAAGCTGAAAATAATTGGTATATTTCCGATCCAGGATAAAATCGGTGATCTGCGAGTTCGTGAGATCCCCTTCGGAATTCTGCAGCATGTATAAAATGATAAGTTTGTAGGTTGTAAAAGGTGATGCCATAAGAATCCTCCTTTTTACTGGCTTTTTGAAAGAACCTCAAGGGCTTTTCCCTGAAAACTTTCTTTTTCTTTCATCCGGTGATGAAGAAGATTTAAAACTTCACGTTTGCGGCTGGCCCATAAAGGTGCGATCAGCAGATCTTTCGGGCCGTCCCCTGTTACACGGTGGATCACGATATCCGGTCTGAGATGTTCCAGACAGTCAATGACAAGGTTCAGATACTCGTCCCGTTCATAAGTGCGGAAAAGACCGGCTTCATGATCAGCGGCAAGATCTGTACCACGCAGTACATGAAGAAGCTGCAGCTTGATCCCCTGGATATCCATGGCGTTCAGATAAGCCATTGTTTCCAGGATATCCTTCCTGCTTTCGCCGGGAAGCCCCAGGATGGTGTGGACGATCACTTCGATGCCGCCTGCGCGGAGATTTTTTACTGCGGTATCAAAACAGGACAGTGGATAGCCGCGCCGTATATATCTGGCGGTATCTTCATGGATAGTCTGGAGTCCCAGCTCCACCCACACCGGTTTGATCTGGTTCAGGGAATAAAGAAGCTCCAGTACATCATCTCCCAGACAGTCCGGTCTGGTACCAATGGACAGTGCCACGATATCCGGATGGGAGATGGCTTCTGTGAAGATCTTACGCAGGTGTTCCACAGGAGCGTATGTGTTTGTATATGCCTGAAAATAGGCGATATATTTATGAATCGGGCGTTTGGAAGAGAGACTTTTGATCTGTGTGTTGATCTGCTCTGTAATGGAAAGAGCGGCGTTTGCTGCAAAATCTCCGCTTCCGCCCTGGCTGCAGAAGATGCAGCCTTTTTTGCCCAGGGTGCCGTCACGGTTGGGACAGGACATGCCGCCGTTTAATGCAACCCGGTAGACCTTTTCGCCGTATCGCTCCCGGAGCATATAGTCCAGAGAGTGGTAAGGCTTGTCGTTCCAGCGTTTCATTATGCCTCTTTCAGTTCGTTTTTCTCTTCGTCGTTTTCGTCGTTTTCATCTTTCGGTATATAGTTATCGAAGATCTTTACAAAGATCTTTGATTTCCAGTAGGCCAACGTGGAAAATCCCATCAGAATAAAAAGCATGATCAGGATGGATGTAAACTGTGCGTAGCTCACATAAGCAAAAAGCCACATCAGAAGGAGCGGAGACGCAGAGATCACAAGCATCAAAAGTGTCAGCGGAAGATGGCGGACGGACATCAGGAATGCATTTACAAAGGTATTTTTGACGGAATTAAAAAATTTGGCAAGGATCGGATAAATGTACAGAAGGATCATAGCATAGATCAGGGCAAATGCAATGAACAGACTGAAAAGTCCTTTGTACATAGCTCCGCTTCCGGCTCTGGCGATCCGAAGATCAATAAACAGAACTGCGGCAGTAAGCAGCATGATGATATTGATGATGGTCGCCTGTTTGAAGTTCTGTTTGAATGAGCGGAAAAAGCTGCGGGCAATATAAGATTCTTCGTCTCTTGCCATCTTCAGTGTGACATAGTAGAGAGCTGTTATGGAGGCGCCTGCGGTGACAATCGGAATACAGCAGAGGATGCACAGAAAATTCAGAAGAAGCAGGTCTGCTACGCGTCCCATGAACACGAAGAATTTGTTGTCCATGTTGAAAAAACGATTCATTTGATAAGTCTCCTTTTCTTTTGGATATTATTTTAAGTATACCCAATCACAGCAGAAAAAGCAAATCCCAAATGTTTTCCTGGGCAGTGAAAATGGGAAAATCATGTGTCCGCCATAGAAAGACAAAAAAGAGAAATAGTTTATTAAATTTCCCTAAAAGGCTTGCTTATCACGATTTAGAGTGTTAAAATATCAGTATTGTATTAGACGAAATTCATGTATTTTAAAGGAGCGTAACAATGAGCAAAAAAATCAGGACGGAGGCTGTGGATCATCTTTTTGAAGCGATCCTGTGCCTGAAGGACAAGGAAGAGTGTTATACATTTTTTGAGGATGTGTGCACCATCAATGAGCTGCTTTCTTTATCTCAGCGCTTCGAGGTAGCCAAGATGCTTACTGATAAGCGTACATACCTTGATATTTCCGAGAAAACAGGAGCTTCCACAGCTACGATCAGCCGTGTGAACCGTTCCCTGAACTATGGAAATGATGGTTATGAGATGGTATTTGCACGTATGAAGAAGGATAACGAAGAGCAGGGTGGCGAAGCAGAATAGGACTTATGCCCATGCCGTGAATGATAACGGATAATGCTATAACGTAAAAAGAGACAGGCGATCATGCGTCTGTCTCTTTTCTTCATGCGCCTGGCGGCACACGTTTCCGACCGGATGTAAGAGCCGGATATTATTTGCCTTTTTTTGAGGAATCGGTATCTTTTGGAGAATTCATGTGGTCGATCATATTTTCGATGATCATTTTTTTCATGTATACGTCGAAGCTCAGCAGGCAGATAAAAGAAAACTGATGAAGGAATTCCTTATCTTCCGGATCAGCATCTTCGAATATTTCTCCGGCGCTTTTGAACCGGCGCATGAGATCTTTTTCCAGGTAACGGATCTGAGTCTGTTCCATACTGAAAACTTCCTGATAGATATAAGTCATATCTTTCTCAGTCATGGATTTGAAATATTTATCCGTGATCGGCCCGAGAAGAGTCTGGATGTCACTGATGGAGAGAATATTCTTAAAATAGTAAATAAAGATCAGCATCAGCAGATGTTCCCGGGAGTAGCGTTTCTTCTCCGGCGGGGGGAGAAGCTTATTCTTGGCGTAGTTGTTGATCATGGTCTTGGTCAGGATCTTGTCATCCTCGTGACGTTTGGTGGAAGCGAGATTTTCTTCCATGAAAGTAGTGACCTGATCCATGTAAAGATCGATGTTTGGGATTTCATCTGGTTTTATATAATCAAGCTCAGCAATTTTCGCAAAAATGCTGCTCATCATCTCTTTTTCGTTTCTTGTCATCACATTATCACCTCTGCTCCCTATTATATAGTTTTAAATACTACTTGTAAAGAAACTTTTTTCCGGGAAAATGAGAAAGTAAGGTTGTGGCTTTACCGGAAAGAAAAGACATGGTAGTATATAAAGATACTGTTGATATGGAAAAAGAAATGGAGATCAAAATGAGTATACAGGATGCTTTGGACACATTGAATCCCATGCAGCGGGAAGCTGCTGTACATACAGAGGGGCCGCTTCTGATTCTTGCAGGAGCCGGTTCCGGAAAAACAAGAGTGCTGACTCACAGGATTGCCTATTTAATGGAGGAAAAGGGCGTCAATCCCTGGAATATCCTGGCGATCACCTTTACCAACAAGGCTGCCAGTGAGATGCGGGAACGTGTAAATAAAATTGCGGGAATGGGCGCAGAGAGCGTATGGGTTTCCACCTTCCATTCCGCATGCGTGAGGATTTTACGCAGACATATTGAAGTGCTGGGATTTAGCAGTAATTTTACCATCTATGATACCGACGACCAGAAGACAGTCATGAGGGAAATCTTCCGGAAATTCAGTATCAATACAAAAATTTATAAAGAACGCGCTGTTCTTGCGGAGATTTCCCATGCCAAGGATGAGCTGATCACGCCGGAAGAGATGGAGCTGAATGCGGGAAGTGATCCGGATGCACGGAAGATTGCAGGCATGTATAAGGAATACCAGTCCATCCTCCGGGGAAACAACGCCCTGGATTTTGATGACCTGATCGTGAAAACCGTGGAGCTTTTCCAACACAATCCGGATATCCTGGATTATTATCAGGAACGTTTCCGGTATATTATGGTGGATGAGTATCAGGATACTAACACCGCACAGTTTAAATTCGTAAGTCTTCTTGCGGAAAAATACAAGAATCTCTGCGTAGTTGGCGATGATGACCAGTCTATTTATCGTTTCCGTGGAGCAAATATCGGGAACATCCTGGGCTTTGAGAAGGTTTTCACTGAGGCGAAGGTGGTACGGCTGGAGCAGAATTACCGTTCTACACAGAATATCCTGAACGCAGCCAACGAGGTAATTGCCAACAATACAGAACGTAAAGAAAAACGACTCTGGACAGAGAACGAAGAGGGTGATAAAGTTCATTTCCGGCAGTTTAACAACGGATTTGAGGAAGCGGAGTATGTTGCGGGAGAGATCATTCAGGGACGGCGTAACGGGAAATTCCAGTATAAGGACTGTGCGGTACTTTACCGGACCAATGCCCAGTCACGTCTCTTTGAAGAAAAATTTCTCCTGGCAAATGTGCCGTATAAGATTGTGGGCGGTGTAAACTTTTATGCCCGCAAAGAGATCAAGGATCTGTTAAGCTATCTGAAGACGATTGACAATGCCAGTGATGATCTGGCTGTGCGCAGGATCTTAAATGTACCGAAGAGAGGAATCGGAGCTACCAGCATCGGCCGGGTCCAGGATTATGCGGATATTATGAACCTGAGCTTTTATGATGCCCTCCGTGTGGTGGAGGAAGTACCGTCCATTGGCCGGGCAGCAGGAAAGATCAATGATTTTGTATCTTTTATCCAGGGACTTAAGAGTAAGGCAGAGGCTTATACAGTCCGTGAAACGCTGGAAGAAGTGATCGAACTGACCGGTTATGTGAAAGAGCTGGAAGCAGAAAAAACAGAAGAAGCTCAGGCAAGGATCGAGAATATCGATGAGCTGATCTCCAAGACCGAATCTTTCCAGGAAGCCATGGAAGAGGCAGGACAGCCGGCAACACTTTCCGCATTTCTGGAAGAGATCGCACTGGTGGCAGATATTGATTCCGTTGATCCGGATCAGGATTATGTGCTTCTTATGACCCTTCACAGTGCCAAGGGACTGGAATTCCCCAATGTATTTATGGCAGGTATGGAGGACGGAGTATTTCCGGGATATGCGTCCATCTGGTCCGGAGACCCGTCGGATATTGAAGAAGAGCGAAGACTCTGTTATGTGGGGATCACACGTGCCATGAAGGAACTGACATTAACCTGTGCAAAACAGCGTATGATCCGTGGAGAGACCCAGTACAACCGCGTATCACGCTTTGTAAGGGAAATTCCAAGAGAATTGGTGGATCTTGGACATACGATTCAGGAGAAAAAGCCCAAGGTGGATAACATCGTATCTCCGAAGAGCGCCTATGCACAGATGAAGATGAATTTCCAGGCAAAGACCAGTCTCCAGAAAAAAGACTTTACGGTCAGCAAGGCAGCAAGCCTGGATTACGGTGTCGGTGATACGGTACGCCATGTGAAATTCGGTGTCGGTATCGTAAAAAATATTGTAGATGGCGGCAGGGATTACGAGGTAACGGTCGACTTTGACAAAGTCGGAGTGAAAAAAATGTTCGCAGGTTTTGCCAAGCTGAAAAAGATCTGATCGGAAGCAATATGAAGGCAAGAATGTTCCTGTGAAAATTTGCGTAAGTTATGGTAAAACCAGACATATGGTGGTATAATAAGAACACTTAAGAGATATTAGTACAGTGAAACTACTGTGCTACGGGTTTACTGTCAGACAGTACAGCCGAATAGAAAGAAAGGATGGTGCAGTGTTATGAATTTAAATACAACAAAGCTTGAAGAACTGCTTGCGACACTGAAGAAAAAAGAAGAAGAGAAAGATAAGAATACAGTCCTTTGGGTACTGGCGATCATCGGTGCGGTTGCAGCTGTTGCAGGAATCGCATTTGCAGTATACCGTTTCTTCGCTCCGGATTATCTGGAGGATTTCGAAGAAGATTTTGATGATGACTTCGATGATTATTTTGAGGACGAGGAAGAGTAAGATCTTTTACCGGAACAGCTGTTTTGAACAGATCAGAATGGTTGTCTGCAGTGTATGAATATGAGAAGCGGATGATTGAAGCCCCGGCGCGATACCGGGGCTTGATTTTTGAATGCAGGCAGTGAAGCGATTGTGTTTGCGAGCAGACCGTAAAGCAAATTTGGAATATTCGATTTACTGCCTGCTGCTTATAAGACAGAAAGAGGATTTATGAAAAAAGGTGAAATTTACGAAGGTGTTATAGAAAAAGTGGAATTTCCAAACAAAGGCTTTGTATGGGTGGATGACCAGAAAGTCATTGTAAAGAACGGAATTCCGGGACAGAAAGTACGTTTTATGATCAACAAGAAGCGTTCCGGACGGGCGGAGGGACGCCTCTTAGAAGTTCTGGAGAAATCTCCGCTGGAGACAAGAGAACCGGCCTGTCAGGAATTCCCGGCCTGTGGCGGCTGTATGTACCAGACCATGAGTTATGAGGCGCAGAAAGAGATGAAGGAGCGCCAGGTAAGGGAACTTCTGGATGGGGCAGTCAGAGAAAGTATGGATAAGATCGGGAAGAACAGTGATGAGACAGAAGAAACTGAGGATACAGACAAGTTGTATCACTGGGATGGAATCTACGGAAGTCCTATCGAGTTTGGATACCGCAACAAGATGGAGTTTTCCTTTGGCGATGAGTATAAGGATGGTCCGCTGTCCCTTGGACTTCATAAGAAGGGCAGCACTTACGATATCCTGAATACAGATGACTGTAAGCTGGTGCATCCGGATATGACGAAAATCCTTGCCTGTGTGCGGGAGTTTTTCCTGGGCTTGAATGCCAGCTTTTATAAGAAGCTTCAGCATGTGGGATATCTCCGACATCTGCTTCTTCGAAGAGGTGTCACAAGCGGCGAGATCCTTGTCCATGTGGTGACCACCACCCAGGAAGAGTATGATCTGGAACCACTGAAAGAACAGCTCCTTGCACTTCCCCTGGAAGGTAAGATCGTGGGGATCATGCACATTTTAAATGATTCTCTGTCCGATGTGGTACAGAGCGATGAGACGAAGATTCTTTACGGAAAGGATTATTTCTACGAAGAACTTCTTGGGCTGAAATTTAAGATCAGCACGTTTTCCTTCTTCCAGCCAAATTCCCTGGCTGCGGAGATCCTGTATTCAAAAGTCCGTGAATATGTGGGGGATACCAGAGATAAAGTAGTGTTTGACCTTTACAGCGGCACCGGCACCATAGCCCAGCTTGCGGCATCTGTTGCCAGTGAGGTGATCGGCGTGGAGATTGTGGAAGATGCGGTAAAAGCTGCCAGAGAAAACGCAGCACGAAATGGCATCAGCAACTGCCGCTTTATAGCCGGAGATGTGCTGAAAGTGCTGGATGAAGTGCCGGAGAAACCGGATATGATCATTCTGGATCCGCCAAGAGACGGCGTTCACCCGAAAGCCCTTCCGAAGATTCTGGCTTATGGGGTGGACCAGATCGTATACATTTCCTGCAAGGTTACAAGCCTTGTAAGAGACCTTCCGGCATTTTATGAAGCAGGGTATCAGATGACCAACGCCTGTGCAGTGGATCAGTTCTGTCAGGGGGTTCATGTTGAGACGATTGTTCTTTTGTCCCAACATCGAGACAAGAGTACTTGTCTCGATGAACGCGGTAGTCGGTAAATCGAGATGCAAGCATCTCGGCTTGCCTCGTTGCTCGCGCAAAAACCAGATGACACGATAGAGAGCGACTTAGATGAGCTGGATGCAACCAGTGCTGAGTTGAAAGCTCGTGATTAGAGGGAATGTGTTAGATTGGTAAATGGTATTCGTAATATGGCAGAAGAGATTGTGTTAAAAGAATTGGTGTTCTAAAGCGTGGAAAGCTCCTTCGGGAGCTTTTTGCTGTTTATAAGATAAATTCTGTCGGAGATTTATTATAAAACATTGCTTTACAAGAAGAATAAAAAAGCATATAATTCTTTTATAATATATTTAATAAAAGAGGGTAAGAAAACGGAAAATAAAGATAAAAAAAATATAACAAGAAAAAGAATAATTAATTATGTGCTGAACAATCATGTTACATCCAAGGCGGGAATCGCAAAAGATTTAAATTTGAGTATGCCGACTGTGTTAGCAAATGTGAATGACTTGTT